>JAESGP010000120.1_pt1 | contig 56899 bp, 52 predicted proteins | sample 9269741 | NCBI WGS metagenome assembly JAESGP01 (sample SAMN15720684, study PRJNA650882) | algae metagenome | isolation source: Desmonostoc vinosum HA7617-LM4 and co-occurring heterotrophs from cave wall | place: USA: Waikapalae cave, Hawaii | collected 2011-05-27 | reverse complement strand
CAGTTGCCACTTCCGTCTTTAGTGTTGCAGTTTGTAGATGCTGGTTTATCATAGTCTGCTTTTACACTTTTACACTCAACCGTATTATCTCGTACTCTTTTTCAAAAATCAAATAGGAGTTCTATAGATGCGCTGATTGCTCTGACTAAACAGTTAAATACCTATGAAATCAAGTACCAAATGAGTTCAGAAGAATTTTTTGCTAAATATACCAAAGGAGAAACTTCTGACGACGAAGTGTTTGTCGAATGGGCAGGAAACTACCAGCATTATCTAGCTCTGAGTTTTTATGCAGTAAATAAGGGGCAGATTGACGCGGCGATCGCTTCTGAGCAATCCTTAGAAATTGCCAATGGTTAACAATGCCGTTCTTTAAACTCTGGCAAGTGGCTGTGATTCTTCAAGAAAAGCCAGTATGATGTCATGCTCAGGAATACCTTTGTTAACTAAGTCCTGAGTAATTCCACATTCCATACCATCGTATTCAATTATTACTTTCCCGTTCTCGATAATTACATAGAGTAGGTTGCCACGGATACGTCGCCCTCTATCCCAACCAATTTGCATCAGAGCATAGCGATCGCGCATTTCGTCAAATATGACATCTAAGCGGATGTTGCCGTGGGATGGGCGCAGTTTGGCATAATCACTAATTACCTGCTTGACGATTTCTCGATAGGTCGTGATGGTATCCATTGGCTTACTTCCTTTTTCTTTAAATCTACAATAGACTTCTTGCAAAAATACTTGAACCGTCAGAGACTCAAGTCTCTGCCTAATAGCAAAAGTCCGTTGAAACGGACTAAAAATACTGTTATTAGTCGGTTGAAACCGACTTGAGTTATCAGCCAGAAAATTTATTTTCTGGCGAGTATCCGACTTTTGCAAGAGGTCTAATAATCAGCTTTAGAGGTATTTGAGCGATCGCTAGTTTTCCAATTGGCTCAGTGAAGATGTCGCTGTAGGTTGCTTCAGAAACAGCAAGATAAAGGTCACGTTCTGGAGTTGGAGAAAGGGAAACTAGCTCATACAGTCATTTTCCCCTTTGGTGATAATTCTGTAAATCGCTGTCTAGTGACCAGATAAACACTTCACTCATTTGGAAAAGATTACACGACTTATGAAATTCCTGAATGATGCTCATATCTCCAAAGCTGGTTCCTTCTGACTTAAGAGGAGCTTTGTTTCTACCAGCCAGATCGGGGAAGTCGTCAATCCACTCCAATATCTCTGCGGTGTTCGGGAATGTAGTAGGTTTCCAGGGAGCTTCGCCTGTGAATGCTTTTTTAACTTCTTCAACAAAACGTTTAGCGGTTTTCCTTCGCATTCTGCCGTCACCGTTCTGGGCAATGTGGTTGCCTGTTTCGAGTATCGTCGCCATAGGCAACAAAAAAGTACAGCCAGATTGAGCATAGGTCTGAAAATTTTCGAGGACTGATGCTCTATGCTGATTATAGTTGGGGACGTTGAGTATTTCGAGGAATATGCTGGTAAGCTAAAAAACATCTAAATTACATAATCAAATTAAATAAAACTCTTGTGGGGTGGGCATCTTGCCCGCCCTAATTATGCAAGTTATATATGGAACAGCTTATCTATCAGGCAGATACTACTCATTGCCGTACTCCTGCAAACGAGACAGCCATTCCATAGCTTGGTGTTTTTTGTCTTCAGGTGTGTGCGGCGACTTGACGAACCGATCCACTACCCCAGCAGTTACCAGTTGGCCGAGCGGCCCCTGAGATATCAGACTTGGGAAATCGTACATCTCCCCAAGCCGTACAAGGCGGCTATCTCCTGACTCTGGATTGCGGAAACAAAACACTACATCACCGAGGGCAGCATCGGGTAAGGCATCCATTAAGGCTGGGTTGTGGGTAGAAAGCAGCACCCGCAATTTCCGCCGCTCGGCAATATCCCGGATGCTGGCGAGTAGATGTTTAGCGCGGTTGGGATGAACGCCGTTGTCGATTTCCTCGATGACCACTAAACTACCAACGGGTGCTGATAGCATAGCAGCCGCGATCGCTAACACCCGCAACGTCCCATCAGATAATAATGCGGCTTCACAATAGCGATGGGTATTGCCAAAGGTTTCTGCTAGTTGCACCATGACTTCATCCCGTGGGCCGAAAAGGAAATCTAGCCCATCTATAGCCTGTTCTGGTAAACTCTGGATAAAGTTGAGAATTGCCTGTTGATTTTCGGCTTGATTCTCCCACAAGCGATACAGGACGCTGGAAAGATTAGTACCATCTTCTTGTAATCGCTTATCAGATTTGAAGCTGTACTCGCGCATTCTGGCGGGAACGGGATCTAGAAACAGGATGTTCTTTAAAATTCGTTGATATTCGCGGACGGTCTCAGGAATTATCTTTTGGGATATGGGGTACTTTGGATCAAAATGGGCAGGGGTGTCTAATTGCACGAATATAGCCATCTGATCGCTGCACGTTACTCGTGGCTTATTCTTCCCCCTTGTAAAGTTGTTATATGCGACACCAACATCAGTCCCTACTCCTTGAGAAGGCTGATCTAGGTCATATAGCGGCACTTGACTTGTCGAGCCAACGATTCGCTCACTACTGATGTGCAGTTCTCCGTCACGCACATTCAGGGTTATATCGAGTTGGTTCCAGTCTGGGGAGTCTAAACGGCAACCAATGGTAAAATTTGACTCTCCCCGATGACACAAATCATTTACTCGACCGCGTACAACGCGCTCTGCACTATTCACTGCATATTGAATGCTGGAGAGTTTTTGTCCTTGTGCCAGCCATGACAGAAAGCGCAAACCTTCAAGGGCGTTACTTTTGCCTGCGGCATTGGCTCCGATTAGTACGGTTAGCGATCCAAGGGGCAATCGGCTTGTGCTGTAACTTTTGAAGTTGGCGAGGGTAAATTCTGTTAGCATGGCGTTCATGTCATAATTCTCCTCGGAATGCACGATGTTGGAGGGAAGTAAAAAGCGTGTTGAGTTCTGATAGTGAGGCGCGGTGTGCTACTTTGAGTTTTTCTACAGATTCAACATGGTAGGCAAATTTTTGTTGAAGAGACAAGGGCGGAAGAACCACAGGGATTTGGCTAACAATTGTTTTATTTAAATTAGCCATTGTGACTCCTTGCGAAGCTTTTTCTAAATATTTCTTGATTGATTGATTAGATAAAATAGAAAACAAATAAACTGAATTTATTAGTGTGTTCGTTGGTCGAATAAATAAGCTACCAGTTCCACAGAGCCATTCATGTTCATTTTTGGAGACAATTGCACAGCGTCCCATTTCTCCCCTTCGTCCTAAAATTACATCATCAACTTCAAGATGATATTGACCAAGCTGTTGATGCTTTTCATTGGAAATCGAAAAAGATGTGTTAGCAAATATTTTTCCATCTTGAATATGCGTTGGATTGACCAATGGAATGCCATTATCAATGTAATCTTCTTCATGCAGTTGTGTACCAAATGGGCCAATTTGAATCCTTTCAGCACATTCATTCATCTTTCTAACTTCCCAACCCTTCGGATTCGTAACTGGATCGCCGAACATTTCTATAAAGATGGTTTGGGTGAGGGTGTCGAGTTGAGCGATCGCTTCCCGTCGTTTAGATATGAGATACTGGGCGCGATCAAGTATCTCTGCAATCCGCCTCTGCTCTTCCAAGGGAGGTACTGGAATTTCAAGCTGCTCAAACTTGGACTTGTTGACGATCGCAACTGTTGTTGCAGGAGCCATTGTCACCAGTTTCGATTTCAGGCGGCGACAGGCATAAAACCCGAATCGGGGCAAAACAAGTCGTGTATCGAACACCACAGAGTTAATTTGCTGATTGGTGGCAACTGTCCGACCAGCGATTCCAATTTTTCCAAGTGAGCCAATGCAGCAAACCATAACAGTTCCTTCAGGAAGCAAACGCGCCTCGCTCCCACCAATTTCACTTAATGTTCTTGCAGCAGTTATAACAGGTGCAAATTTGTCAAGTTCAGCAGGTGTAACGAATGGAATGTCGCCCCCGTATAAGTGAGCTTCAGACGTTTTAGGAGTTGAACCTGTAACAACTGTGCCTAATGAGCAAATTGGTTGATGTGTCCAGCTACTCATCTCAACAATCCCTCCAATTTCTCCATCCCCTGTTGAATTTCCACCTCTAACTTTGCCAAATTAGCCAGGATGTCTTTAGGTGCGAGATGTTCCACCTCTTCATGCACCACTTCCTTGTAACGATTCAAACTGAGGTCATATCCCTGAGTAGCAATATCAACCTTTGGTACACAAAAACTTTGAGCCGTGCGCGATCGCTCGAAAATGTCACCCAAAGCAATTAGTGACCAACTGGTGATTCCAACATCCTCAACACCTATATTTACATTCATGATTATTCTAAAAATTCTTCATTGCACCAGTATCCAATAATCCAGATACCATGACAGAATTTTGCTGATGATATAAACAAAGTGGTAAAATTGGACGGAAACTAGCCTCACCTAATGCCACATCAGTAGAAATATAAGAATATCGGTTAATCTCACTCATTATTATTGTTTCGATTTAGAATCCTCCAGCACCTTTAGCATCACATCAGCCGCCTCGAACGCATCATAAGGCGACCAAACAGGATAACTTTGATTTTCCTTAATTAAGTCCTCTTCTTTTTGTGCCAACTCAGAAACAAGCACTTGGATAACATACAACTTATCCGCATTGTTTAGCTTTCTTAAATAAGTTAACAATTCAGATGGAACCATATCAAACCTACCAATAAATTTAAATCTAAAATAACTTTAACTTGAGCAGAGCTTGAGCTTTAGCAAGACGTACCAAATGCTCAATAAACTCATAATGTTGCCACAGACAGCGATCGCTTTCATCTAAACCTTGAGTACGATTTTTGTCTAAAAGAGATTCAATTTCAGCTTGAACCATAGGCGAAAGACGAAGAGCTAAAATTTCTTGAGGAGATGGTAACTTTGCTAAAAACTCTAAAACTTCAGTCAGTCCAGAAAAACCTGTAGAAGGATTAGCCGTAATTTCTCGCAATCCTAGAGCCAAAATCTGCGGTAAATCTGACTTGCGAGATTCTAAATTCCGAGCAATCTCATGAGGTATGTCTAAAGTAATTTGCATAATTTGGAATTTCAATAATATAACTTATATGTAGATAGCATTAGAGAATACGCGATCGCAATTCAACACGCAACAAAGCATACACAAAAACCATCGTATCAATCACCATTAAGGTCGCCCTTGTTCCTTCCACTCTTGCACTTGACTACTCGACTGAATCGGCAATATCTCCCAACGTTGACGAATTCGAGCGATCGCTGCTTCTCTTGTTGACTCCGGCGCTCGTCTCACTTCTGCCAGCAGGTGGCTAATTAACCTCAGCCGTGCTGAGTTTGAGAGGTTTTTCGTTTGATTCATCAATTCTTGTAGCTGTTCTTGACTCATTTAATCCTTTTAATGGCACTGTAAAACTTGAGCAGCAGTCAACTTGAGATCGGCAAATACCAGTGAAGCGATCGCCTGATCTCCCACATACACCTGCTCCTCATAAAAACCCTCAACCCATTCCAAAACCGTCACCTTTTGGGCAATTGGATCAACAATCCAATACTCAGCAATTCCCCGCGCTGCATACTCAGAACGCTTATAGCGATAATCCCGATTTTCCTGATTCGGACTTACCCTTACGGGTTCGTCAGTTGCTTCAACGCGGGGAACCCGCGCAACGCACTGACTCACCACCTCAACCACCAACAGAGGCGGCGGCATATCCATCAAAATTAGCGATCGCGTAGCTTCTTGCATTGCGATCGCCAACTCTTCCGAAAACACCACCAAATCAGGCACACGTACCCCTACCATACGACTATTTACAGCAATTTCTGTTTTCATACTCAAGCGATAATAGGGAATACTTAATTTAAGAAAATAGGCAACTAAAAACATCGCTATTCGCCGATTTAGCTCACTTTCAAAAGGCATTTGAATTAATTCCCCATTCTCCAATTCATATAAAGTATCCGTACCGTCATCAAATTGAAGAAATTCCTCAAAAGTCATTTTTTTAGCACTTGCAACTGTCATGTCTATTTCTCCCATAAACCGCTTGTATTAATTATTTATCCTTGCAAGACTTCAGCCGCAGTTAACTGAAGATTAGCAAAAATTGAAGAAGCGATCGCACTTTCTCCCTGATAAACTCGCTCATCATAAAATCCCTCTACCCATTCCAAAACCGTCACCTTTTGGGCAATAGGATCGACAATCCAATACTCAGCAACCCCTCGCGCTGCATACTCCGAACGCTTATAGCGATAATCCCGATTTTCCTGATTCGCACTCACCCTTACGGGTTCGTCAGTTGCTTCAACGCGGGGAACCCGCGCAACGCACTGACTCACTACCTCAACCACCAACAGAGGCGGCGGCATATCCATTAAAATTAGCGATCGCGTAGCTTCTTGCATTGCGATCGCCAACTCTTCCGAAAACACCACCAAATCAGGCACACGCACCCCCGCCATACGACTATTTACAGCAATTTCTGTTTTCATACTCAAGCGGTAATAGGGAATACCTAATTTAGAAAAATAGATTAATAAAAACATCGCTATTCGCCGATTTAGCTCACTTTCAAAAGGCATTTGAATTAATTCTCCATTCTCCAATTCATATAAAGTATCCGTACCGTCATCAAATTGAAGAAATTCCTCAAAAGTCATTTTTTTAGCACTTGCAACTGTCATGGCTATTTCTCCCATAAACCGCTTGTATTAACTATTTTAACAATGCCCCTAATTCCTTCATTCCCTGCTGAATCTCCGCTTCCAGCTTTGCCAAATCAGCAAGGATATCTTTAGGTGCGCGGTGTTCTACCTCTTCATGCACCACTTCCTTGTAACGATTCAGGCTGAGGTCATATCCCTGAGTAGCAATATCAACCTTGGGTACACAAAAACTCTGAGCCGTGCGGGGTTGCTCTGGTTCTGTAGTATTTCGCAATTGCCAACGAGTCAACACATCCGGCAGATTATTCTTAGTATGCTCCTCTGCTGTTAACTGGGCAGCAGGTACAGGGCCTAGTTTGTCATCAGCAAGTAAAGGCGTTCTTTTATCGTCCAAACTCCAGCCGTCAGCATCCACATCGTAGAACCAAACAAAATCAGTTCCACCAGAGTTAGTTTTAGTAAATAGCAAAATTGCCGTAGAAACACCCGCGTAGGGCTTAAACACACCACCCGGCAGAGATATCACAGCATCAAGCTTCTGCTCCTCCACCAACAAGCGGCGCAGTTCCTTATGTGCCTTAGAAGAACCAAAAAGCACCCCATCCGGCACAATCACCGCCGCCCGTCCCCCAGGCTTGAGCAATCTTAAAAACAGAGCAACAAATAGTAACTCAGTCTTCTTAGTTTTGACAATCGCCTGCAAGTCCTTAGCCGTGTTTTCATAGTCCAATGACCCAGCAAAAGGCGGATTAGCCAGGACAAGGGTATAAGCTTCTTCATCACCAGAATGCTCCTCTGCTAGCGAGTCTTTATAACGCACATCCGGGTTTTCCACCCCATGCAGGAGCATATTCATACTGCCAATACGGAGCATGGTATTATCAAAGTCAAACCCGTGAAACATCTGATGGTGAAAGTGTTCCTTTAGCTTGGCATCGCGCAGAATTTCCGGGTGATGCGATCGCACGTATTCATTAGCAGCCACGAGATAGCCGCAAGTACCACTAGCCGGGTCACATATTACATCCCCCGGATTTGGTGCGGTCAGTTCCACCATCAGCCTAATAATGTGGCGCGGCGTGCGAAACTGTCCATTTTGTCCAGCCGAGGCAATCTTACCCAACATATATTCGTAGAGGTCGCCTTTGGTGTCCCGGTCTTCCATCGGTACACCATCCAGCAAATCCACCACCTTAGACAATAGGGCAGGTGTCGGAATCGTGAAGCGGGCATCCTTCATGTGGTGCGCGTAAGTCGATTCATCCCCTCCCAAAGTCCGCAGGAAGGGGAAAACATGATTATTGACTACAGCAAACATCTCCAACGCTGCAAAGTGCTTGAACCGCGACCAACGCAAATCATCGTAAGCACGTCCCTTAATATCTTCACCCTCTGGAAAAATCCGGCGCTCCATCGGGCGCTTGAGTCGATTAGCTTTGTTCTCTTCCAGGGTATGCAGGTCGTCAAGGCGACGCAGAAACAGCAAGTAAGTAATTTGCTCAATGACTTCGAGGGGATTGGAGATACCACCCGACCAGAAGGCATCCCAGATTTTATCTATTTGACTTTTAATTTCCCCTGAGATCATGTTGTGTTTGTCTTATCTGATAGAGTGCTAGTAACAAGCGTGAGCAGCGCAGTCTCACATTTTATACTCGATAATAATTGCAGGCAATATAGTATTTATGTACTAACAAAAGAAAGTGGATGATTAGACTCAAGCTAAGTATGCCAGTTCCTTACGTTTAAATGATCAGTGGCGTTTAATCGTGACAATTTTAATGCAATGCATTGTATCGGAAAAATCGCCTGAATAAAAATAACCCCAATTATTTATAAAAATTAGGGTCATGAAACTTCAAAATTATTGATTTTTTGGTAAAAAGCTTTAATTATTCCACATTGGTATTGTTAGATTTGGGTTGCGGTGTATTTATAGTGTAGCTATTTTGTGGTTGCTGAAAAAAACCCAGAGTTACTCTTTTCATAATCCAGTACAGTCCAATCAGTACAAAAAAAGTAACAGCAATAATTACTAATGGCTGTTTACCAAGAATTTCCTCTACACCTTTAGTCAGAATGGCATCAGGTTGGGTAATAAAATCCCAACTATTAAAACGCAAAAATCGCCCCCAATAGATCCCAATAGCACATAAAGCATGAGTGGCTAATTCAACCCGCAAAATCCATTGGCTTTTGCCAATGCGGTGTAAGTAGTAACCCCAGTTAATCAAGGATATTACATAGGCTTCAAATCCCGCGAGAATTACTAGCAGATAAACAGGAATCAATACTAAAGTGATAATCCATACAGATTGAATATTACGGATATCGTCTATAAGATGAATTACATCAGTCAACAAATAAGGCGCATTCGGCAAGAATGCAAAGAAAGCTAAGAATCCTAGCCACCAAAGCCAAGAACGATGACGTCTGATGCGAAACAGCCAAACACTTAAAGCCAAAGGTATAAAAGCTAGAAATAAATTCCAGGTCATCCAATTCATATTAATTCGTAAGACCTGAAGAACTCTGGCTATTAATTCAATCAATTCTGCTTTCATAAGCGTATACTCACAAAATATGTGATTGATCTAGATTTGCTCTGATTAATCCTGCCAAATTGCTCAATCAATTGGCTTAAGCCACTAGTATAGCCAGAAATTAATTAGGATAGAATATACCAGTTCAAGGAAGTTTGGGTAGTGGAACCGCCGCAAAGAACTTCTGGTAAAACTTTCCTGACTAAAATTTTGTTTTTAAGCTAGCTATGATTATTGATTTCATTTTGCCTAGCTTGAGTTCCAGATAAAAACTGGGGACTGGGAAAATATTCCAAAATGTGGGAAGGATTAAATAATTCGGGTTCTTCGGTTACTTTTATGGAGAATTAATACGGCTTTTTCAGACTGAATATGAAAAACCTACCCTTGAAAGTAATCCCCTCGGGGGCCCCAAGTTCCCCAATCCCTTTGATATTAGGGTAACAGCACTCGACTACGAGGCCCGATCGCTTGCTTGGGCGAAGAGGATTTTGTGTCACAATTGATACTATCCTGTGAACACGCAACTTGAGTAAGATTTGCAGAATTAGTAACCACTTGATTGACTGTGCCATTACTACCACTAAACTCAATATTGGGTGTAGTTGAGAGCAATGAATCAGACTCACTTGTGTTAGTTGTAGGTATTGGTGAAGTCGATACCTGCGGCGTAGTGACGCTGGATGTACCACCACCAATGACTGGCGCAGGAGTTGGTATACTGCCACCACCAATGACTGGCGCGGGAGGGGTTGTGCTGCCACCACCAACTATTGGCGCGGGAGGAGTCGTACTACCACCACTTACTGGCGTGGGAGTTATTAAAGTAGCAGTTGCAGGAATTTTGATTGTCAACCTTGTTAATGGAGAGTTAGTCATAGTCAAGGATGTGACGGATGGGGAACCTGGTATATCAGATTTGAAATCAAAGACTGTGGGACTTGCGCCGCCATTGCGATCGCTGTATCGTGGCCCTTGTCCGTTGAGTTCAAAAGTACCTTGATATTGGTTGCCGGTTTTTGGATCAGTGACAATGCCAGTATAGTAGGCTCTTGTGAGGTTAAATTCATCTTGAACTACACCTTGAAATTTGGTTCCTGCCAATCTTCCTTGGTATTTGTAGGGTTGCAATTCCCCACCAGAGAGCAGAGGTGAAGAGACAATACCATCGAACGATACAACTGGTATCCCTTTAAAATCAACATAGTAATGCAGACTGCCATCACTGCGGGTTCTCATCTGTACATATTCTGACTTGTAAATCGGAACATAATTAGGATTACTTCTAGAACCCATGTTCCGTGAGTAAGTGCCATTTGAATCTGTATCAACACGAGTCACACTTCTATTGAAATTGGGGTTAATTGCGGGAAGTTGAATAGTACCCGATAATGTCCCTGTACTGTTAATTGTGAGTTGGGCGGAAGCACTTGCGCCACTCAAACTCATGATGGCTGCGGTTAAACAGGTGCTACTGACTACTAATAAATTTAATTTCATCAAAAGTTTGCTCCTTTAATTACCTCGGAAAATCAACACGCATAAGTTGATGAGCTAGTTTTCTTTGCCCATACTGCACTACGCCACTATTACACACTGATTTGCATAGTATGCAATCAGCATATTTAATTACATTTACATCAGTACAAAATTAAAACCGGAAAGTTGCTCTTAATGCTCCAACAACCAAAGGAGTATTATCAGCATTGTGATCTGGGTTGAAAATTACAAACAAGCCAGGAGTCAAGGCAATATTGTCACTCAACTGGGCACGGTAAAAGGCTTCCACGTGGATTGATGTATCGGTGCGATCGCCTTTTGTCCCGCCATCGGAAAAGTTGGGGAAATTAAAACCATCGGGTAAGTTACTAGAAGTAATCTTAGGCGGTTGCCCCACAAGAATGCCTCCTAAGTTACCAGCACGCAGCAAATTGGGAAAAGCCGCGAACAGCATCCAATTTGTGGTTTCTACACTTCCAGAGAGGTTGACTGGTTTGGAGTGAGAAAACCCACCCCAACCGCCTAATGTCACGTTAGGGTTGATGCGCCAAGCAACTGTTGCACCAACCGCTTGAGTATCAAAAGCTGTTGCATCTGCAAAAGGCGAAATCAACTGACTATCACCGATACCATTTCCGAGTAAGCCATCTGGGGAGTGGGAGTAAAGATAATGCACTGCGAGATCAATGTCATTGGTGGGTGCTAAACTCAACTGAGCGCCTGCTGTCCACCTACCACCAAATAATCCAGCTTGGTTGCTATTGCCAGGGAAATTGGGAATTTCTGCACTATAAACGCCCTGTAGGCTAATGCGATCGCTAATTTGCCAATCAAAGCCAATACCACCAGTACCATTACCAATGGTCAAAATTGGGTTACGCTGACCAAACAGAGAAATTGCACCATCGCCAGAACCTTCTAAAGGATTGATCCCGCGAAAAGTATTAGTTGGGTTGACACCTGCCGCACCCACAACAACCCCCAAGTTATTTGAAAGCAGGAATCGATAAGATAAGTCACTAATCACTAAATTGTTGTCTGTGTTGGACTCAAAACCCAATCGCCCCATATTGGTAGATAGTAGCGATGCTGTAGATCCCAAATTGCCAGCAGACAGCCCTGTTAATAGTAAATCTCGTCCTGTAAACGAAGTTGCTAACGTTAGTTGTACGCTATTTGTGAAAGTCAGATTTGTTTCCCCCTGGCGTTCGGGTACTCCGTCTCTGGGAAACAAATCTACATCAGTGCTATTCGTTCCCGCTAAACTAAAAATGGCTTGACCAAAAAGTCTGGTATTTGTAGAAAACTGATTTTTCTGCAAGTCGCTAGTGCGGTTTTCGACAGTCTTTATACGTCCTTGTAACTGCTGCAATTCTGTGTGAAATTCGGCTTCTAATCTTTGCAGTTGCGCCAAATCATCATTATTAACAGTATTAATTTTATTGTTAGCAATAGCTGTTTGAATTCTCTCTACACAAGCATTTAAACCAGCGGCAAATTCATAACGGTTAATGACACGGTTGCCTAAATAAGTGCGATCGCCATATCCTGACATACAGCCATAGCGCTCTATTAAAGATTGTAGAGCTACAAAAGCCCAATCAGATGGTTGTACATCTTCAAGTTGCGACACAGATGTAATCTGAGACATTGGGTTGTCTGAGTCTGGAGATGTGGGGGAAAATTCTTGTGTGTTTTGCTGCTGTCCAACTTCTGCTACAGGTTGAGAATACAACTGAGCAAAATTCTGGAATTGAATCTTATCTTTAGATTTTTTGAGTATATTTTGATGTTTGGTTTTGATATTTGATGAAGTGGTTTGAAGGCTGGGATCAAATATGAGATTGTCTGAGTTTGGAGATGCAGAAGCAGAGAATTGTTGTGTATTCTGCGATGCAACTTCTGCTACAGGTTGAGAATCTGAGTGAGTAACACTCTGGAATCGAATCTTATCTTGAGATTTTTTGAGTATATTTTGATGTTTGGTTTTGATATTTGATGGAGTGGTTTGAAGGCTGGGATCAAATATGAGATTGTCTGAGTTTGGAGATGTAGAGGAAAATTGTTGTGTATTCTGCTGTGCAACTTCTGCTACAGGTTGAGAATCTGAGTGAGCAACATTCTGGAATCGAATCTTATCTTGAGATTTTTTGAGTATATTTTGATGTTTGGTTTTGATATTTGATGGAGTGGTTTGAGGGCTGGGATCAAATATGAGATTGTCTGAGTTTGGAGATGTAGAGGAAAATTGTTGTGTATTCTGCTGTGCAACTTCTGCTACAGGTTGAGAATCTGAGTGAGCAACATTCTGGAATCGAATCTTATCTTGAGATTTTTTGAGTATATTTTGATGTTTGGTTTTGATATTTGATGGAGTGGTTTGAGGGCTGGGATCAAATATGAGATTGTCTGAGTTTGGAGATGTAGAGGAAAATTGTTGTGTATTCTGCTGTGCAACTTCTGCTACAGGTTGAGAATCTGAGTGAGCAACATTCTTGATCTGAATCTTATCTTGAGATTTTCTCAGTATATTTTGGTACTTAGCATCTATCTCAGATTGAGTGACTTGAGGGCTATCATCTGGATACATAAATTCAGATGGTGTAATTTCAATAGGTGAAACTACTTTACTTAACTTTCCTTGCGCCGATTGTTGTACCAGACTCTCTGAATGTATTACAGGCTGTTCTGGTGAATTTAGTATAGACGTTGGCGCTGTTGCTAAGACTCCAGCCATCAGCAAATTTATATCACCCATTGTATTTTATTTGACTATTATCACTATATTCTTTTAACGTTTCTAGCTAGTGTGCATCAGGAATTTTCCTGAAATAACAGTAATAAAAATAACTAATAATTTATAATTTGCCAGCATAATTGTGATGCTCAAGACTCGCGCGATCGCTCGGCAACTGTACGAGTTAATTAAGCCAACCTATGTATAATTTTTTTTAGATAGTGTAGGGAATGTACTCGCTTTAAAAACGCGTCTCTACATACAATTTCCCCAACAGAATTATTCGGGTTTTGTACAATATTTTTTGATCTCACCCGCTAGCGAATCTGATTCTTTACCAACAGTGGTAGCTGCTGCTGTTAGTGCAGAGTCAATTTCTGTTCTAGCTTTTTGGATTCTGTCTTTACCAGCTGGTGAGGCTTGGGCGTTTTTAGTTGAGCCAAGAGCTCTAGCCGCCTTGGCGATCGCTTGGCTGAGATTCTGAAAAACCTTGACATAACGGCTTTGAAACTCTTTCAGTTTCGGATCTGTTAAGTTCAGCGCCTCAATAGATTTGGTGACAAATTCTAAATCCTTGGAAAGTTGCAAGCTTGTGATTACCTGCGTCCCTTTATTTTTGTCAATCAATGAATTTCCTTGATTAACAACTTTAATTAGCCGTTGACACTGTGAGAATTTACTCTCACTGCAACTTGTGATCAATAATGCAATGCTCAGGCTAAGAGAAAAAGTAACAGTAGATCTACGCAATGAAACAGCCATTCACACCCCAACAGCAGTGAAACCCAAACTATAGTAACTAATATATTGGCTATAATTCCGGCATCTGTGCAAAAACCAAGAAGACCTCTTTCCCCCTGCCCCCTGCTCTCCTATGGTATTAGATGATAAGTCACGCCTAATGCGAATTAAAAGCTTTAATCTTGTAGTGGCGTGTCTAGCCTTAAATGTTGCATTAAAAATAACTCTTGTGGGATGGGCGTCTCGCCTGTCCGTGGCGGCCTTTCCGGTCGGCCCCACAAGAAAACTTATTACATTATTTTAGTCTTGACAGTTCAGTAGGGTGTGTTATGGACGGAAGTCCTAACGCACCGAAGATCTCGGACGGTGCGTTGCTATAAGGCATAACACACCCCACTTTAGGGTGAGGACATTGACAAAATCATTCAAGTTTTAATATCTAATTCACATTAGACGTAAGTCTTTAACCGAACACAACATTACATCTGCCTTTGGACAAAAAACAGCAAATAGGAAAAACTGTTCCCTTTTGAAATAGTTGGCATTAAATTGATGATGAGCTAGAATAGCCAAAAATACGGAGAATGTAAGTAATTTAAGTATTTTAATTCTCTACGTATTTTTACGCCGTTAGTAGATGATCTATGATTGCATACATCTCTCAAACCATATCTGCACAACTATTTTTGATAGATATAATTTCATCTATCGAAAGAATTATATATGGATATATTTACCTATTCATAAATAAATTAAATCTCAATACTTGTCAAGAAATATACTTCTATGAGCAGATGTATAAAAATCTTAGACATATTAAATTAAAATAAAGGATACTCAAAGTTTCTAAATGATTCAGGTAAGCGTGCTAGGCGCAAACTTGGAACCGCGACTTTGTTACCATCAGCAACACACAAACTATGAACTCTACAACTGAACAGCGTATCGCCTTGATTTCTGTCCACGGAGACCCGGCGATTGAAATTGGGAAAGAAGAAGCTGGAGGACAAAATGTTTATGTGCGCCACGTAGGTGAAGCACTAGCGCAACTGGGATGGCAAGTTGATATGTTTACGCGCAAGATCAGCGTGGAACAAGACACAATTGTTCAACACAGTCCAAATTGTCGAACTATTCGTTTGACAGCTGGTTCTTTAGAGTTTGTGCCACGAGATAATTTATTTGGAGATTTGCCAGAATTTGTAGAAAGTTTTCTTGAATTCCAAAAAGAAAACGGCATCACATATCAGCTAATTCATACAAACTATTGGCTTTCTAGCTGGGTGGGAATGCAGTTAAAGAAAATTCAAGGAAGCAAGCAAGTTCATACATATCACTCCTTGGGAGCAGTTAAGTACAATACAATAGAAACAATCCCTCTAATTGCTGGCAAGCGATTGGCAGTGGAAAAAGAGGCACTGGAGACAGCAGAGCGAATTGTGGCGACAAGTCCCCAAGAAAAGCAACACATGAGAGCGCTCGTTTCTACAAAAGGTAATATTGATATCATTCCCTGTGGCACGGATATTCGACGGTTTGGTTCGGTTGAGCGAAAAGCAGCCAGAACCAAGTTAGGAATTGATGATGAAACCAAAGTTGTATTGTATGTAGGAAGGTTTGACCCACGCAAAGGTATAGAAACTGTAGTGCGTGCGGTTAATGAGTCTAAGTTGCGTGAATCTCATAAACTCCAGTTGATTATTGGTGGTGGTAGTACTCCAGGTAATAGCGATGGCAAAGAACGCGATCGCATTGAAGGTATCATCAATGAGCTGGGGATGAAAGATTTTACCACCCTTCCTGGTCGCCTGAGTCAAGACATTCTACCAACGTATTACGCAGCTGCTGATGTTTGCGTCGTTCCCAGTCACTACGAACCCTTTGGACTAGTAGCGATTGAGGCAATGGCTAGTGGTACACCAGTAGTAGCAAGCGATGTCGGCGGACTTCAGTTTACTGTGGTTCACGAAGAAACCGGTTTGTTAGCACCACCACAAGACTTTGCTGCTTTTGCGGCTGCCATTGACCGAATTCTGATTAATCCAGAATGGCGTGGCAAATTAGGTGAAGCAGGTAAAAAGCGTGTTCAAACTAAGTTTAGTTGGGATGGTGTAGCAAGTCAGCTAGGTGAGCTTTACACCCAAATATTGCAGCCGTTACCAGCTAGAGAACCTGCATTACTGACTAAATAACCTTAGATTTCCAACTTCTGTATCGTTCCTAGTAGACTGACACAGCTATTTTAGTGCATTAAATGTAGGTTGGGTTGAGGAACGAAACCCAACATAAGATCTCGGTGTTGGGTTTCACTTCGTACCCTACGGGAAGCAAGCTACAACCCAACCTACGCCTAATGCACTAAAATAGCTGAAACAATCCATTACTAGAAGATTAAAGCTTTTAATTCACATTAGTTAGGCGTAATTTAATCAATCAAGTCAGATTCCTATACTCTGCTCGATAATATCAATCGCGCGACGAATGCCTCCTGCCTGCTTGATGGCAAGTTGTAGCCCGAGAGCGTTTTGTTTATAAGATGGTTGCATTAGTACTTCTTGAATAGCGTAACGTAACTTACTAACACTCAAACGCGAAGTAGTCACAAACTTTCCTACACCAGTCGAAGCAACACGTGCTGCTACCCCTGGTTGATCATTAGTAATAGGAATAACAACCAAAGGTATACCGTAGAAAAGGGATTCTGAAACTGTATTCAGTCCTCCATGGCAAATAGTTAAACTAGCCTTTTGTAGTAATTCTAGTTGTGGTGCATATTTAACTACTATGGGATTTCCTGGCAGATTAGATAATGCCTGAGATTCTAGTCCGCCTCCAAGGGTAATAACTAATTGAGCATCTAACCCTACACAGGCCTGAGCAATATAGTAGAAAATATAGCTTAGTCGATTTTGTAATGTACCCATTGAAGCATAAATTAAAGGCTGGCCATTCAATTTTTCAAACGGGAAATCAATTGGTTTTCTAGCTGTAGAGTCAAAGTGAGGCCCGGTAAAGTGGAGTAATCCAGCTAAGTTAGGTCTTGGATAATCAAACTCCGGTATTTGTTGGCTAATAATTGCTAATTTTGACACAGAATAAAAATCGTTAATATTCACACAAGAAGGTAAATTCCATTCACAGCGATATTGTGAAATTACATTATGGATATGCTTGGCATAACTAAGCATCAACTCATAGCCAACACGATTGCGTAACCTCGCCCACCAAGCGGGATTATATCTCCAAGTTGTGAAAACTGGCGGAATAAAATCATCGACACTGTTAATTAAGGCGCTACAAGCTGTAATAAATGGAATATCTAAAAAGTCTGCTATAGTGCTTCCCCCAAATATACATTCATCTATTATTAGCGCTTCTATTCGAGCGTTTTTGATAACTTGTGGTGCATCTCTTAAGAAAAAAAACGTTGTTTTTTCAGATAAAAAAGTTGTATATCGTAATGCAGCTAACCCGTTTAGCTTACCCAGTTGTTCATAAAATTTGGCTATTGTTCCCACGGGAAACTCAGCAGCCGATATGGCGCGAAATTCTAAGCTAGCAGCTTTAGCATTTGGTTCAGCATCGGGCATTCCCAAGACTGTGACACTATGACCTCGCCTTTTAAGTTCACGCCCTAAAGCAGTCATTGTGTTAAGGTGTCCAGTAGCTGTAGGGCAAATAGTACCAAAATGTGTCATGTAATTTATTAAAGGGAATAGGGAACAGGGAACAGAAATATTGCTGTGTTAAACAATTACTTGTGATTTACAGCAGTTTGCAACTAATGTAAGGTACAAAACCAATTCGCAATTAAATCAAACCACCTACTCAGGTGAGGTTTCAACCTGCCTCCTGCCTCCTTCTATTAATTAAATTTTTTAGCAGAATGAACTTAAGAAATATTTTCCAAGAAATAAAAAAGTCGAATATCATATCAAAAACCTCACTATGAATAACTCAAAGTGAGGAAGTGTTATAGAAATTATAGATATGGTAAATTCATCATCTATATTTCTAAAATTGCAGTTCTTTGTCAAGGACAGTTAAGACAGATAACAAACCTGTTTCCTTTCATGCTGGCACTACAAATTTTTCGCTACCAGCCAAATCAAAAGCGGTATGAATAGCTTGTAAGGCTTTAACACCTTGCTCTTGGGATACAACACAGCTAATTTTAATTTCTGAGGTAGCAATCATTTGAATATTGATTTGGTGTTGGGCTAGTGCTTCAAACATTTTCGCGGCAACACCAGGCTGTCCTACCATGGCTACACCAACAATACTGACTTTAGCGATCGCACTATCTAAAACAACTTCACCCCATCCTAATTCTAAAGCTGCTTGCGAAAGCAATTCTCTTGCTCTTTCCGCATCCATCTGGGCGACGGTGAAGGCAATATCTCGTCTCGGCACACCATCAACCATGCGGCAGCGTTGAGATTGGATAATCATATCCACACTGATGTTATGCTGCGCCAATAGTCCAAATAATTTCGCTGCCATCCCTGGATGATCTGGTAGTTGGCGAATCGCTAGACGCGCTTGGTTTACGTCTAAAGCAACACCACAAACGGGAGATGAGGGAGATAAATGAATTAATTTGTCTTTTGTTATTTCCTCATCTCCCTTTTCTTCGATTTCAAAGGCGCTACGCAGTGCTGTAACGGCGCGATTGCATTCTGCGGCATCCACTACACAGCTGACTTTGACTTCACTGGTAGAAATCATCTGGATGTTTACACCAGCCTCAGCTAGGGTGGCAAACATTTTAGCTGCGACACCGGGACGCCCAATCATACCTGCACCGGCGATACTGACTTTAGCGATATTTTGCTCGACCATCACCTCAGCTTCTGCCGATTTCGGATTAGATTGACTCCTCAGTGCTGGGGCGATCGCTGCTGCTACTGCTTCGGCGCGTTTTAATATTGGTGTTGTTACGGTAAATGCAATGTCATTACTATTACCTTCATGAATTGATTGGATGATTAAATCTACATCCACTTGTTGCCGAGAAATTTCGCCAAATAGCCTAGCCGCAATCCCTGGTTTATCAGGTACACGCAACAAAGCTACCTTCGCTTGGTCTGTATCAAATTCAACACTATTAACTGGACGAGCAATTTCTAAATTCACAAGCGATCGCCCTTGGGGTTTGGCTGATGTTACCCAAGTACCAGGTTCATCTGTCCAGCTAGACCTCACCACCAGAGGTACACCGTAGTTACGCGCAATTTCCACAGCGCGGGGATGTAGCACTTTTGCCCCTAAACTTGCTAGTTCCAGCATTTCATCACAGGTGATTTGATCCATCAGTTGGGCTTCAGGAACTAGGCGAGGGTCTGTAGTTAAAATACCGGGTACATCTGTATAAATTTCACAAAAATTTGCCTGTAATGCTGCTGCTAGCGCTACTGCTGACGTGTCGGAACCACCACGCCCCAAGGTAGTGATTTCTAATCCACCGTTGCTAGATATACCTTGAAAACCCGCGACTACGACTACTTTACCCTCATTAATGTGGCGACTGAGGCGATCGGTTTCAATATGCAAAATGCGAGCGCGGGTGTGTTCAGCTTCAGTAACAATTCCTACCTGAGCGCCAGTCATCGAAATAGCAGGCTGTCCAATCTCTTGCAATGCCATACTGAGTAAGGCAATGGTCACTTGCTCACCAGTAGAAAGCAGCATGTCCATTTCTCGGCGATTAGGACTGGTAGAAATCTCATTAGCCAGTTTCACGAGTCCATCAGTAGTTTTGCCCATTGCGGAAACTACCACGACCAGAGAGTTTCCTGCTTTTACAGTCTTGTAAACTCGCTGTGCAACAGATTGAATCCGTTCAACTGAACCGACAGATGTACCACCGTATTTTTGAACTATTAACATGAACCAAGCAAAACCAAGGGTTTGAGTAATTGAATCTAGTATTGATAGTACGAAATTAGTACCTAATTGGGTTTTAGCTTTGAAATCCACCGAAATGGTATATTTGTACTGTTTGATATCTAGTATTTACTTAGTATTTTACCTATTAGAGAACCTCATTCCCCATTCCCCAAATTATTGATGCCAATATTTATAAGCGCTGTATGCCAAAGTCACAACTCCTGTAAGGATAGCAGATTCATCGACTTCAAACTGGGGATGATGTAATGGATAATTGATTAATCTGTCTTTGTAGCCTACACCCAAGCGAAACATTGAACCGGGTGCGTGTTCTAAGTAAACAGAAAAATCCTCAGCACCAAGAGAGGGTTCAGGTAAAACTTGGACGCGATCGCTACTCCAAGCTTCTTCAGCAGACGATTGCAACAGTTGCGTCAGAGAGTAATCGTTTTGTACACTAGGCACGCCTTGGCGATAATTAACTTGATAAGTAGCCCCATAGGAATGACAAACACTAGCAACGATGTTTTCAATCCAATTGGGTAGCTGGGCGCGGGTTTCGGGATGAAGCGATCGTACAGTTCCCAATAATTGCACCTTATCAGCAATGACATTTGGCGCTCTACCACCACTAATTTTTCCTATACTCAACACTACAGGACGTAAAGGATTCTGCGTCCGGCTAATTGCTTGTTGCAAAGCAGTAATCACCTGTGAGGCAATCCAAATAGCATCAATCGCCTCATGGGGACGCGCCCCATGTCCAGACTCGCCAATAATGATAATCTCTAAATCATCAGCGGCTGCTGTTAAAGCTCCATAACGCACACCAATCGAGCCTGCGGGAATAGAAGGGAAAACATGAACACCCAACACAGCCGAGACATTTTCCATTGCCCCATCTTGAACCATCCAACTTGCCCCTTGGGCTATTTCCTCCGCCGGCTGAAATAGAAACCGCACCTTACCACCCAACTCATCCGCCACTTGGGAAAGTACCATAGCCGTTCCTAACCCAACTGTAGTATGCACATCATGACCGCAAGCGTGCATTACCCCCTCCGCGCGAGAGGCAAATTCCAAACAAGCGCGTTCTTGAATAGGCAACGCATCCATATCAGTACGGATTGCCAATAAACGGTCATCTTGACTAGTGCCTTGTAACTCTCCAATCACACCCGTCTTGCCAATTCCTTCTTTAACGTGAAGACCACTAGAAGACAAAACCCCAGCAACAAAAGCTGCTGTTTGATACTCTTGGCCGCTGAGTTCTGGGTGTGAATGGATATGACGACGAATTTCAATTAAGCGGGGTGCTAGTTTTTCTGCTAAGTCTCTAATCCGGGTAAGCATCACTCAATTATGGTATACAAGCTCTCCTACCATAATAAAGAAGTGTTAACCTGCAAAATGCTCTTTTGACACTCCCCGTCCTGAAGTTCGGGGATTCTTGGATCGCGCTTAGTCCATCGACTTTACCCTCACCAAGCTTCACCTCGACGTGCCCCGCCGATGAGTAGAGAAAATTCCGTGCGCTCACTAGGAGCCAAAACTTTCTCAAGATTTGCCGCCCGTTGCGAGACAGGTTCCTCCACCGAAGTGCGAGCCTCTGCCTATGTTGCGGATTCCTCTAGTCTATCAAAAAGCCGGGAAACGAAGCACGGGGCTTGTACCCATCTTTTCGGTCAGACATGAGGGAATGGGGGGATTGGGACTGTGTGTTTGTTATTTCTTCCCCTGCTCCCCCTGCCTCCCTTGCTTCCTCATCTCCCAGTTGGTGAGTTTCGGCTACGCGGCAATCGAGCGAAGTCGAGATTCAACTACGGCGAAGTCGAACCACATGCCCCCTTTATTCGGTGTAGCAGGTCGTACCTGGGGTATTTTCAGATTTAAATTTGTTACATTCTCTGCGAGTTGTACGTTCTAACGACCACCAGTAGTCTTTGTCGGCAGTAACGAAACCAACTGGCATTGTCGTTAGCCGAAAGTTTGCCCCTCGGAAATTGGTGAACTGTATTTTGGCACCCTTCAAGTTAGCAGCTTCCAGATTAGCGCCAATGAAGCCAGCAAAAGATAGATCCGCATTTTCCAAGGACGCTGATTTCAAATTTGTACCTATCAAGGAAGCACCCCTGAGATTCGCTGAATTCATCACCGCAGTTTCTAGATTTGCACCTGTCAGATCAGCATTTTGGAGATTAACTTGAGATAATGTCGCACGGCTCAAGTTAGCTCCTCGCAAATTTGCCCCAGTCAAATTTAGTTGAGTGAGGTCAGCACCACTTAAATCACATCGGGGACAGACACCCGCAGTTTTCAACTGCTCTAAATCTTGCTGATTCAATGCTAGAGCTTGCTCTGTCAACCCAAAACAAGCTAACAGAGTAACTATGGCAACAATCTTAAGCTTCATATTTTTACGGATACTTATATAAGGGCGAAAATTTACGAACATTGCCTATAGTTATACTTACATATACGGGCTTGCCCATCACATGGAGGGGATGAAGCATTGATTAAGAAGCTATAAAAATAAGATAAATTCTGCTTATTAAGACTATCCAAACCGGAGTCTAAGCTTTAGAATCAAATCGTAACCAACTATACTGAACCATTTATAGACTACCACATATACAATCCCCCTAGCTTGATGAAAAGCAAAGCTAGGGGGATTTAATTTGGTATTCGTTACAAACCTTTACACTCAAAGCTAGCTCTTCACGAACTGTTCCTGCCCTATTAAGTCACAAAAATCTCTGTTTCATCCCCACTCCCAATTCCCCACTCCCCATTAAATTGTTTAAAGTTATGTAGCCTTTTGAGTACGGCCTATCAGGCACTGCGGTAAACTATGCCTTGATTATGATTCTTTCGCAGAGAAGAACACTCGAAAGGAGCGGTTTTTTCAATGTCTCATACCGTAAAAATCTACGATACCTGCATTGGCTGCACCCAATGCGTCCGTGCTTGTCCAACTGACGTGCTGGAGATGGTGCCTTGGGATGGCTGTAAAGCTGCTCAAATTGCCTCCTCACCCCGCACAGAAGACTGTGTGGGATGCAAACGGTGTGAAACTGCTTGCCCCACTGACTTTTTGAGCATCCGGGTTTATCTGGGAGCTGAAACGACTCGCAGTATGGGTCTAGCCTACTAAAAAGCGAAGTGCTGAGTATTGGGTGCTGAAAAGTCAGTTGTGCGAGGGAGTTCTCCCATTGAGTCAACTGACTTTGCTGAGGCAGAAAAAAAGAAGTTACAAAAATAATTTCTTAATTCTTAACTCAGAACTTAAAACTCAAAACTCAGGATTCTGAACTTTTGAAGTTTCTCAATAGCAAGCACCTTTAAGACTGTAGGGTAGGTATTGCTCACCTTACAGCATCTTACTTTTAGATTGGGGAATGCAATCTCTGGGTATCAAAATCCTAGAAGCCGCTTTTGTACCTTTACGGTACGAAAGCGAAATATTTGCTGCAAAAGCCCAAAAACCATAAAAATACCTAGTGGCAAAGGGAGCGATTCGCTCCTTTTTTCTTTGCGAAAACGCCCTACTTATGCTAACAACTATACTGGATTTAATTATCCTAAAAAGTAAAGTGGTGTGAGCAATGTGTGGAATCGTTGGTTACATAGGGACTCAAGCAGCAACAGAAATTTTACTCTCTGGGCTAGAAAAACTAGAATATCGTGGGTACGATTCTGCTGGAATCGCTACTGTTTGGGAAGGTGAGGTTAATTGTGTACGGGCTAAGGGCAAATTGCACAACCTACGCTCTAAACTTGAACCAGTAGCTACCCCAGCTCAAATTGGTATCGGTCATACTCGCTGGGCAACTCATGGTAAGCCAGAAGAACACAATGCTCATCCTCATATGGATATGGCAATGCGAGTGGCTGTAGTGCAAAATGGCATTATCGAAAATTACCGCGATTTGCGCGAGGAACTGAAACAAAAAGGACACCAGTTTATCTCTGAGACTGATACAGAGGTAATTCCACACCTGATTGCTGAATTGTTAAAAACCTCCTCTTCTTCTTCTTTACTAGAAGCAGTCCGTCAAGCTGTTAATCACCTCGAAGGAGCATTTGCACTGGCAGTTATTTCCGCCGACTACCCTGACGAATTGATTGCTGTCCGCCAACAAGCACCGCTAGTTATCGGGTTTGGCCAAGGTGAGTTTTTCTGTGCTTCTGATACACCTGCGATTGTTTCTCATACCCGTGCAGTGCTATCGCTGGAAAATGGCGAAATTGCCCGCCTAACACCTTTGGGTGTCGAAATTTATAACTTTGCTGGCGATAGGTTAAGAAAACAACCCCGAATGCTCAACTTGAATCCCACTATGGTAGAGAAACAGGGGTTCAAGCACTTTATGCTCAAAGAAATCTATGAGCAACCAGGGGTAGTAAGAGCCAGTTTAGAAGCTTACTTTAACAGCGATCGCTCATCAATTGACACTCCATCACCGGTCAATCTCGGCTTACCACCAAAACTCTATAGCGACTTAGAACAAATTCATATCGTTGCTTGTGGTACCAGTTGGCACGCTGCATTAGTCGGTAAATACTTAATCGAACAACTAGCGGGAATTTCTACTCAGGTACATTACGCTTCTGAGTATCGCTATGCACCATCGCCTTTAACACCCAACACATTGATTATTGGTGTTACCCAATCAGGTGAAACAGCGGATACTCTAGCAGCCTTGGTAATGGAAAAAGAACGTCGCCAAGACAAAGAACCTCAGTATCAAGCACGACTACTTGGCATTACCAATCGCCCAGAAAGCAGCCTTGGTCGCATGGTACCGGATATGATCAATACCTTGGCAGGTATTGAAATTGGGGTAGCGGCGACAAAAACTTTTGTGGCTCAACTGATGGCATTTTACGCTTTAGCATTGGATTTAGCTTATCTGCGACAGACAGCTGCCAAAGAAACATTAGAAAAGATTATTAACGACTTGCACCAAATTCCTCAAAAAATGGAAACAACTTTAGCAAGTCAAGAAAGTTTAACAGAACACCTAGCGCATGAATTTGCCGATACCCAAGATTTCATTTTTCTAGGAAGAGGGATTAACTATCCTATAGCCCTAGAAGGAGCATTGAAATTAAAAGAAATTAGCTACATTCACGCTGAAGGGTATCCGGCTGGAGAAATGAAACATGGCCCGATCGCCCTGTTAGATGCGAAAGTACCAGTAGTAGCGATCGCAGTTCCTGGGAATGTGTACGAAAAAGTACTTTCTAACTCTCAAGAAGCCAAAGCCAGAGATTCTCGTTTAATTGGCGTTACTCCTGTCAAAGATGGCGAAGCAGCAGAAATCTTTAACGATTTACTCCCCGTTTCCGATGTCGATGAGTTACTTTCGCCAATTCTGACAGTGGTTCCCTTACAATTATTGGCTTATCATATTGCTGCCCGTCGCGGTTTAGATGTCGATCAACCAAGAAATTTGGCTAAAAGCGTTACCGTGGAATAATCAAAGGAAACAAAGAACAAGGAACAGCAAAACAATATGAAATTAAAAGTAATGTTAAGTAGAAAAAGCAATGCTTACGGCAGACTGGATCTACCTGGTTGTTGGTAATGTGTATGAAAAGGTTATTTCCAATGCCCAAGAAGCAAAAGCTAGAGATTCGTGATTAATTGGCGTGACTCCCGTAAAAGCAGTTATACCGCCAAAAGAAATTGCACAAGCTTTTGATGATGTAGTCAAACCATTTATGGATAAGCTACTAGTAAGCTTATTTAAATCCCGCACCCTTGCATCTATCTGTGATACCCTACTACCCAAACTTCTATCAGGTTAAATCCGCGTCAAAGAAGCAAAGAAGGTTGTAACAGCAGTGTAATTGACATTGTTCATAAACCCATAAATAATTTAGAAGCTAAACTTTTTAGACCAGAATTAAGGATATTATAAAGGCGCAATAACTTACATTGCCCCTGCGGACGCAGGCAGTTTACGATAGTTTGTATGCAAGCAAAAACACGCTACTCACGCGCTCCCATAACCGAAGCGTTAATTGACATACAAGTTCGACTCCCACAAGAAGTTAAACTTGATGTTTTGGCGCAGGTGTACTCAAGCATTCAAACAGAGTACCCAAAGCGTGAGGAGATGTTTATGTTTCAGGGGCAAATGATTGCTGGTGCTAGTGTTGAGGCGACAGCAAGCCAATCTCAAATTGGCTATAGAGTCTTTAGCGACGACCAAAAACAAATTCTTCAAGTGCGTTTGGATGGCTTTACCTTCAGTCGGCTTGCTCCCTACGACTGTTGGGAAACATTCCGAGATGAAGCAAAGCGATTGTGGAGTATATACCAGTCACTAACACATCCAGAAGCCATTGCTCGGTTAGCAGTCAGGTACATTAATAAGGCTAGATATTCCTCTACCTGTGGGTGATTTAAAGGACTATTTAAAGACGTTTCCTGAAGTTTCCTCTGACTTACCACAAGGGTTAAGTGGCTACTTTATGCAGCTACAAATTCCCCAAGACAACCTAACAACAATGCTTGTTCTTAATCAAGCATTAGTTCCTCCTCCAACACCGGAGTTTGTTTCTATACTGTTGGATTTAGACCTATTTACAGAACGGGATATTCCCAAGGATGAGATAGGACTTTGGGGGACTCTGGAACAAATGCACGAACAAAAGAACAAAGCTTTTGAAGCTTGCATTACAGATCACACAAGGGAGTTGATCAAATAATGGCTACTATTGCTCCTTTACGTCCAAACGGAGTTTTATCACCACCAGTAATATTGGTGTTGGAACCAAAAGCTAATTCACAATTACAAAGTCCAGAAGGACGACAAATTGCTGAGTTAGCTGATGAAATCGCACTTTTCCTTCAAAAAGAATTACAAGCTCGATTAGAAGTTGCTGGAGTCGAAATATTAGAAGCGAGGCTTTCTCACTTAGCTTATGCTCCTGAAATTGCCCAAGTTATGTTGCGTCGCCAACAAGCCAAAGCGGTTATTGACGCCAGACGACAAATAGTTGAAAGTGCGGTGGGAATGGTTGATGAAGCTCTCAAGCGGATAAGCGAACGGCAAATTGTGGAATTGGATGAAGAACGTAAAGCCAGTATGATCAATAATCTGTTGGTTGTTTTAACCTCAGATCAAAATGCCCAACCTGTGGTTAACACTGGCAGCCTTTATATCTAAGACATGAGTCAGAAAAAACGGTTTTTACTACGTTTAGACCTCAAGCTTTACGAAGTTCTAGAAAAATGGTCAGCAGATGAACTTAGGAGTGTCAATGCTCAAATTGAGTATCTCTTAAGCGAAGCAGCACGTAAAAGTGGCAGATGGAAAGCAAATAAACACCAAAAGGCTGCTGGACAACAGCAGAATAATACAGAATTGGAAGATGAATCGTAATTCATTGACAGCCCCAAGAGTGATCGGGGCGTGGACTGTCTTTTTACTCAGCACTCATTATTGCTTTAACGCATCCAAAGCTAAATTTAGCTTTAAGACATTAACCCCAGGTTCACCAAAGATACCAAGAAAACGACCATCGGTGTTTTGAGCAATTAAAGTTTCCAATTGACTAGGCGCAATTCCTCGCGTTTTTGCGACTCTGCCAATTTGCGCGGTTGCGGCTTGCGGGGTGATGTGAGGATCAAGGCTGGAACCAGAGGTGTAAACTAAATCCGCAGTTGGCTGTATGCCTGCGGATTTTAAACGATTGAGGTCGCCTACAACTCGTTTATTCAGGTCAGGATCATCTTTACCTTTGATGCGTTCTAGCAATGCTGGATTACTCGGTGCAAGGTTGCTAGCACCAGAAACCCCAGTCTGCAAAACTTTAGCTTCATCTTTTTTGGGGTCAGCCGTGCTGTAATTAGTGGTACTGGGACGACTGTTAAAATAGCGATCGCTACTAAAAGGCTGACCAATCAAAGCAGAACCTACAACTTTACCTCCAGGATTTTTGAGCAGACTACCATTAGCTTGGAAGGGAAAGATTACTTGTCCGCAAGCGATCATTACAAAAGGATAGATAATCGCTGTAATCACCCAAAGTACCAAAGTAGAACGAATAGCTTTACTAGCTTCGTGTGCAAAACTCATTAGAATTTCTCCGGTACAAACATTACAAAAAATAAATAAATAGCAAGTCCCAGTGTTACTAATCCTAATAGCCCCAAAGCCCAAGATTGAGTGCGGGAAAGGGATGCACTAGTAGCTGCATAAACTAAGGGTGCAACCACTAAGTTAAAACACATCGCTAGAAATAGATACAGGGGCAATTTTTGTTTACGCCGTTGATCCCAAATTTCTGTTGAAATATAGCGTTGGATATTGAAGGGTTTCATGAGTTTATAGTTTTATTTTGGCGTTGCTGAATGGATGAATTTTGATCACGCAGAGGAGGACACTTGCGTGCGGGGGTTCCCCCCGTTGAGCAAAGTGTCCGTCGCGCAGAAAATCTTGAGTTTGGGAGAAGAGTAAAACTAAGCTGAACTTCCCCCCAAGTAAAAAGAGCTATGTGCATCAAGGGCTAGGTTTATAGCGTAGCAAGGGTTTAATGGCTATTTAGATATTTGCACCAGGGGAAGTTCAGACTAAGACAAAGGCAGAACAACATCTATAAGTTTGATGGCAATAAAAGGTGCAATAATCCCGCCTATGCCATAAATTAAAATATTGCGACGTAGTAATTGATCTGCGGTTAAGGGTAAAAATTTTACTCCTTTGAGGGCGATCGGTATTAGTGTTGGAATAATTAAAGCATTGTAAATTAGCGCCGAGACGATCGCAGATTGGGCACTCTTGAGACTCATAATATTTAGTGCGCCAATTCCAACTGCTGCAAAGATTGTGGGAATGATGGCAAAATATTTAGCGATATCATTGGCAATGGAGAATGTTGTTAAGGCTCCACGAGTAATTAATAGCTGTTTGCCAATGGTTACTAAGTCAATCAGTTTGGTGGGGTCGGAGTCTAAATCGACCATGTTGGCAGCTTCTTTGGCGGCCTGTGTCCCAGAGTTCATGGCTAAACCTACGTTTGCTTGAGCTAATGCAGGTGCATCGTTAGTGCCATCCCCGGTCATGGCCACTAGTTTACCCTCAGATTGCTCGATGCGAATTACCTCAATTTTGTCTTCGGGAGTCGCTTCTGCAATGAAATCATCAACTCCAGCCTCTTGAGCAATTACACTAGCTGTAATTCGGTTGTCGCCTGTTAACATGACGGTGCGAACACCCATCCGCCTGAGTTGGTCGAATCGTTCCCGCAAACCAGGTTTGACAATATCTTTGAGGTAGATAACACCATAGATTTGGTCATCTTGACAAACTGCTAATGGTGTACCTCCTAAGCGAGAAACTCGCTCATAAGCTGCGTCTACGCCATCGGGAATGTTACCGCCACGGGAACGGACAAACCCTTTGATGGCATCGACTGCACCTTTACGAACTTGTTTACCATCAGGGAGGTTAGTACCACTCATCCGGGTTTTGGCAGAAAACTCTACACCCTCTGCTTGATTGATGTCGAAATCTGCAACTAACTGATAAGTTTGTGCTAATTTCACAATCGATTTGCCTTCGGGTGTTTCATCAAACACACTAGCAGCGTCAGCAATTCGCGCTATGTCTTCTACTGAATAGTTATTGATGGGGATAAATTCATCAGCCATCCGGTTTCCCAAAGTAATAGTGCCAGTTTTATCTAATACTAGTGTGTTAATATCACCGCAGGCTTCTACAGCTCGACCAGAGGTAGCGATGACGTTAAACTGGGCAACCCTGTCCATACCAGCAATACCGATCGCACTTAGCAATCCACCGATAGTTGTAGGAATCAAAGCTACTAATAGCGAAATTAGGATTGCAACACTAGCACCTGCACGTAAATTATTGCCTGCCTCTGTTCCAAACACAGTACTGATAAAGCTGGCGATGTAGTTAACGAAAGATGGCATTGTTGATACCACAATCAAGAAAACCTGTGTCAATACTGCTAATAGCACTGTTAAAGCAATCTCGTTGGGAGTCTTAGCGCGTTCAGCCCCTTCTACTAAGGAAATCATGCGGTCAATAAAGCCTTGACCGGGATCGGCGGTAATGCGAATCGTCAACTCGTCTGAGAGTAGGCGTGTACCTCCTGTCACCGAACTGGCAATATCTGTACCTGGTTGCTTGAGTACAGGGGCAGATTCTCCGGTAATGGCAGACTCATCCACTGAACTAATACCTTGAAGTACTTCCCCATCGGCAGGAATCATATCATTGGCAATTACTTTAACTAAATCGCCTCGCCGTAGTTCTGTAGAATTGACTTTCTCAATGACACCATCGGGAGAGATTTTACGAGCGATCGTATCAGAACGTGTTGCTCTCAGGGAATCTGCTTGGGCTTTACCGCGTCCTTCGGCTACAGCTTCGGCAAAGTTGGCAAAAAGAACTGTGAAAAACAGAATCAGGGTAATTAAGCCGTTTAACAAGCGTTGTTGGTTGACATTCGCTTGAACTGTGCCGAACAAATTCGGGTCAAGGGTAACAAGGAAAGTCACAATTGTTCCTACCCAGACAATAAACATGACTGGGTTTTTCACCGCAATCCGCGGATTTAGCTTGACAAATGACTCACGAATTGCTCTTTTGTAGAGTCCCCGCATGTCTGCTTTAGGGGTATGCTTGCGTGAGTCGCGAGTTCCAGAGGGAATGCGGGGGGAGTGGGTGGGCATAGGGAATGGGGAATTGGGAATGGGGAATGGGACAAAGAAATAATCAACCAATTACGAATTACGCGCTTCGCAGCGTTAGCGAGTCCTCGATAGCGAAGCGTTAGCGACGCAGGAGCGTCGCGTCATTACGAATTACGAATTATAAAAAAGGCTTCGCTAATGGGGCCTAGTGCTAAAACTGGAAAAAATGTCAGTGCGCCTAGAATTAAAATCACGGCGGCGGTGACGCTGGTAAATAGTCCGGTGTCGGTTCTAAGGGTACCTGCGGTGAGGGGAACTAGTTGTTTGCGAGACATGCTATCTGCTAGCAACAATAGGCTGATAATTGGGATGTAGCGCCCTGCTAATAAACTAAAGCAGGTGCTGAGGTTCCACCAAAGGGCGGTTACTGTTGTTTGTGCGCCAGTGGCGATCGCAATTGGCGATGGTTGGGAATCGCCTAAGCCTTCAAACCCAGAACCGTTATTAGCCGCAGCTGAGGCATATTCGTAAATTACTTGTGCAAAGCCATGAAAACCAGGATTGCTAATTCCTGCCAATTGATCGGGGAATGCTAGGGTAATTGCCGCTGGAATCAAAATGGCGATCGGGTGAACTAGCAATATTAAGAAACTCGCCAGCACAACCTCACGCTTCTCAATTTTGCGTCCGAGAAATTCTGGTGTGCGTCCTACCATTAAACCTGTGACAAATACGGCTAATATCAAGTACGCATATAGATACGCGGTTCCTGTACCTTGTCCACCAAAAACAATCTGCAAAAACATATCACAAAGCATACTAAAGCCGCCATTCGGCATGAATGAATCATGCAGGCTATTGACGGCCCCACACATGGTTGCAGTTGTAATCACGGCGTACAATGCAGATTGTGCCCAACCAAACCGGACTTCTTTACCTTCCAAATTTGGTTGTTGGCTACCTAAGAGGGCATTCACGGCAGGATTACCGTTATATTCACCGATCGCTGTGATGACAATCAAGACCACCAAAATAGCCAATGGAATGCAATACACTAACCAAGCTTGCTTAAGGTTGTTGGCAAATATGCCATAGGTGTAAATCAGGGAGGTGGGTATTGACAGGATGGCCACAAGCTGAATCAAATTTGTCAAGCCACTGGGATTTTCCAATGGATGGGCTGAGTTGATGGCGAAAAAGCCACCGCCGTTCTCGCCTAGTTCCTTGATAATTTCTAAATGGGCAACAGGGCCACGGGCGATCGCCTGACTTATGGCAGGATCTTCTAGGGTACGTATCACTACTGCCCCTGCTAGGGTTTCTGGTACACCAAGGGCAATCAAGACTATTCCACCCACAATACTAATGGGTAGCAAAATTCGAGTAATTGCACGAATCAAATCTACATAAAAGTTACCTAATGGCCTTCCTGTTAAACCACGAATAAAGGCGATCGCCACTGCGATTCCTGTCGCAGCGGAGGTGAACATATGGTAGCCTAGTGCTAACATTTGGCTGCCATAGCTCATGTAGGTTTCACCAGAATAATGCTGCTGGTTGGTATTAGTAATAAAGGAAATAGTTGTGTGCAGTACTGTGTCCCAAGTTGGGGCATTTATTTTAGTTGGGTTTAGCGGTAACCATCCCTGATTCATAATAATCAAGAACATTAGCAACCCCATAGCAATGTTGCTATAAAGGATTGCCCGCGCATACTGCCAACCTGTCATATTTTTTTGGGGTTGAACACCAATTAAGGAGTAAAGTACTCGTTCAACTGGATTTGAAATTATGTCGATAAAAGTACTTTGATATAGGAAAACACGCGCTATGTATCGCCCAAAAAAGGGAGTGATTGCTATTACTATTAGTAGGGTTAAGGTAATTTGTATCCATCCTTGTAGCATGAGTTAAATAAATTCCTGTTTTTTGAGTTTGAGATAAATGTTGGGCTTGTTGCATAATTTTTTTATCGGGCTAGACCCCACTTCGCTAATACACAAAAAAAGAGTTAAAGTTTGAGGTTTTTACAAAAGGTCTGCTGAAGGCTTTTTTCATTCATGTTTTGATAAATATTATTTGTAGTAAATTGGTTTAATGTTTCTAGAATAACCATAAAACTTTTGAATTCAGGAAGCAACGTATAAGTGAATTTTTAAACTCTGATATATATTGATATAAGTTGAAGTGTTGAGAGCGTTTATTTTTAAGTTATATCTACAAATATAGTAAGCTAGTGTAGTTGGGTAAAAATGACGATAAAGTTAGAAATGAAGTAAAGGTTTAGATTCTATCCAATGGATGATGATAGAAATATCCAAAAGAAAAAAGGCAAGTCACTACCACCCAAGCTGATTATTTGGTTAGGTAAGTTTGTCTGGACGACAATATGGCACATGATGATGTCAAACCTTGCTCCCCGCAATCAGTCAGGAGAGTATATTCGTCCTAATAGCCAGTTCCGTAAGTCTATCGGTATAGAGGCAGGAAATCCTTATCCACCCGCAGCAGGACGTTATAAACTTTATGTTGGGTTGAGCTGTCCTTGGGCACACAGAACTCTGGTAGTGCGATCGCTTAAAGGTTTGGAAGCTGCAATTTCGGTATGTATTGTGTCTCCTTCTGTGACTATCGGCGGTTGGGTGTTCGATGAAACAGAAGCAGGTTGCAGTACACTCGCTGAACTATATCAGCTAGCAAAACCAGGCTATAGTGGACGCTCAACAGTCCCAGTGTTATGGGACAATCAGACGCAAGCAATCGTTAATAACGAGAGTGCAGAGATCATCGTGATGCTGAGCTCACAATTTAACGAGTTTGCCAACAATCCTAAGTTAGATCTTTACCCATCAGAACTCAAAGAAAAGATTGACTGGTGGAATGACAAAATTTACCATGCAGTGAATAACGGCGTCTATCGTTGCGGTTTTGCCCAAACCCAAGAAGCATACAATCAAGCTTGTAATGAGCTGTTCACAACTCTTGATGAGATTGAGACAGCATTACAAACTAGTCGATATCTGTGTGGCGATAATCTCACATTGGCGGATATTCGCCTATTTACAACCTTATTTCGCTTTGATAGCGCTTATTATGGGTTGTTCAAATGCAACCGCCGACGAATTCGCGACTATGCTAATCTAGGGGCCTATCTGCGTGAACTATATCAACTTCCAGGTGTTGCAGACACATGCGATGTCGAGAGTGTCAAGCAAGATTACTACGGCAACTTGTTCCCGCTCAACCCTGGTGGTATTATTCCCAATGGCCCTGATATGACATACCTTTATGAACCACATGGCCGTGAGAATAAGAAATAAAGAGTGGGGAGTAGGTAAGCTGTTGCGCTTTTAATTTGCATAGTTCAAACCGCTAGAAAGACGCGGGGACACGGAGACACGCAGATGTAATTTGAATGACGATTAGCTTAACTCACGTTTGTTTAAAAATGTGGGATTGAAATTTGTATTCTTGGTGACTAACAAAATTTACCTATGACGCGCCTTTTGATAGAGAAAACATATTTGACAAAGGGATATATTTTTTTTAAAATAGTCCACTATTCCAATGTCTTTGCTAATAACCTCCAGTGATCATCGTTGGAGGTTATTCTTTTTATTTTTATACGAAAAAGTACCGCATCACTGCTTGCTATAAAAATACCTCTTCTCCCACTCCCTATTTTCAAGCCAGATAATTGTAGGTTTCAGCAAGATTACTGAGCCATTAAAAATACAACACATCTTAAAATTATACATGATTTTTTGAGTGTTAAAAATGTCTAATCTGCTACCTCAGTGCCAAAATTTAAAACAGCAAGTCGAGTCTATTTTACAACTTTTACAACAAGAGCCAACACTACGTTCTCAAGATATTACATTTGTACAAACTTCTCTTAGTAAAGCAATTTCCCCAAAATTTGAAATTGTATTTGCAGGTGCGTTTAGTGCCGGTAAATCAATGCTAATTAATGCACTGTTGGAAAGAGAGTTACTTTACAGTGCAGAAGGACACGCTACAGGTACAGAATGCAAGATTGAGTATGCAGAAGTAGATAAAGAACGTGTTGTTTTAACATTTTTAAGCGAAGCAGAGATTAGAGAGCAAGCAGTTTCTCTGTGTCAAGAATTGGGATTTAAAACGGTAGTTAATATTAATCAAGATGATGTAATTGACTTACTACATCAAGGTTGTAAGGCTATTATTGAGCAGGAAGGCGGCGAGAGTAAATCGGAACGTGCAAAACAAGCAAAGGCGTTAACATTGTTGCTAGATGGATATGTAACAAACCGCGATCGCATTCATACGGTTAATAATGCTACATATTCTATGGAACAATTTAACTTTTCCAATCTCAAAGAAGCTGCTGGATATGCGCGTCGTGGTAGTAATAGCGCTGTCTTGAAGCGAATTGAATATTACTGCAACCATCCTCTCTTGCAAGATGGCAATGTAATTATTGACACGCCAGGTATAGATGCACCAGAACAAAAGGATGCACAGCTAACCTACGCTAAAATTCAACATGCTGATACATCAGCTGTGGTGTGTGTGCTGAAACCTGCTTCAGCGGGTGACATGACTAAAGAAGAAACAGAACTTTTAGAAAAGATGCGGGACAATGGAGGAATACGCGATCGCGTTTTCTACATCTTCAACCGGATTGATGAGACTTGGTACAACACTCAGCTGCGGCAACGATTGGATGATTTAATTAGTAGACAGTTTCGCAACCCCAGCAGAGTTTATAAAACTAGTGGATTGTTAGGATTTTACGGCAGTCAAATTAAACAGACAAGTGAGCGCGATCGATTTGGTTTAGATTCTGTCTTTACTGAAAGTGTCAAAGGTTTAGATGGTAAAGAAGAAACGCCACAATTTGTCTATGCATTTAACAACTACTGTGTTAGTTCTGGCAAGCTTTCGCAAAGTAATTTTCGGATTTCTCTCAATGGCTTCGAGACTCCTAATGAAAACTACACACGAATTTTGTCTGAACAAGGAATGCCATTAATTAATCAGCTAATTCGAGATAGCGGGATAGAAGAATTTCGCACAGCTATTACTCACTATCTAACTACAGAAAAACGTCCACAACTTTTTATCAATTTTGCTGATGATTTAGAAGATATTTGTATTCCTCTGAAAAAATATTATCAGGAAATCCAAAGAGATTTAGATAGTCAGCCCCAAGAAATTGAGACGATGAAAGCGCAGGAACTGCAACGCCTCAATCAGCAACTCCTGCAAATTGGTAAAGACTTCAGCCAGCACATCACAGAAGAAGTTAACCAAGTAGTCAATAATTCCTGTGATGGTTTTGAAGCAGATTTTCAGCAATTGCAATCACGCATGATTCGCCGTCTTTATGAGTTGCTAGATACTTTCTCTGTTGCTGATGCTTATCGACGTGCAACTCTCAATCATCCTCGCAATGCTACAGCACCGTTAATTGCGATTTTAGTAGAAGCATTTTATTATTTAGCCAATCAGTTAGAAGATATTTTAATTGAGTCTACCGAGCAGTTAATTGTCAATTTATTTCAACAGTTAATCGCCAAAATTCACAAATCAGAATATTATCGACAATTATATCGCTTATTGGGTAATGATGGGGGGATTGAGCAAGAGATAAATACTTTAGCAAAACAAGTTTCTCAGGTGTTAACAAATGCAGCCAGTGTAGAATGCGATCGCTTTGTGCGAGAAAGTCCCAGATTCTATGATGAAGGTACTTTTTCCATCTATCAATTTCGTCAGACTTTACTACAAACTTCCCAGGGTTATGATGCTGAAAGTATGGTAGAAGCAGAACCAGCAATTAGGCAATTATTGAAGTTAGATTTTGAGCCAAAAGTTTCTCAAACTATCCGTAAATCCTTCCGCCAAACTATCAATCAAACACTCAAAACTCAATTACTGACAATGGCAACACAACAAGCGGATGCGATTTTACAGCAATATCCCCAGGCGCGTGCTTACTTAGAGAAAACACTAGAACAAGAAGCACAAGAAAAGATTACTAATAATCGAAGGTTATTAGATGTTGTTGAGCAAAAGATTGACACCTATAATTTAGCGATCGCTAATATCAATAATTGTTTACAAGCAATGCAATTATACGATCATTTGTTACCCATAATTAGCGATACAGATTTTATTCCTAGCGTTACTGATACAGTAGTTGTTGAGAGCATTTATTCTACTAATGGATTCATGCTCTCGGATGGATTAGCAGAGGTTTAGTTGTGTCGTTGCAGTAGGGTGCGTTATGGACGCAAGTCCTAACGCACCGAAGATCTTAGACGGTGCGTTGCTAAGCTAATAATCATTCAAATTGCATCCCCGCGTCTCCCCTTAAGCGCGTCCTCCGAAGTTTGCTCAACGGGGGGAACCCCCGCACGCAACTTCTCTCCGCGTCTTTCTGAGGCAAAGGATTATGCAAGTTAAAGGCAGATTAGCTTATAAGGCATAACACACGCTACTAGACGTCCTCTAACTATGGACAAAATAATGTGTCACGGGTATCGCGTCCTGTTGTTGGATTAACACCTTGAGCAACCTGGCATAATTTTTTCTGTTCATCTGGACGCAGTAGCACATCGGTAAAATCTGCTCCTTCAATAATTGCACCGTCAAATTTGGTGCTGGCAGCAAATGCACCCTCCAAAACTGCATTTGTTAAATTTGCTTTGATTAGGCGAGCTGAGTCTAAAGTAGCATTTGTGAGATCAGCCCCTTCTAAATTTGCTGACTCTAAATTTGCAGCGAAGAAGCTGACACCGCGTAAGTTAGTATGGCTGAAGTTACTCTGACGCAGATTAGCTTTGGTAAAGCTGGAGTCTGATAAATCACGCCCTGAAAAATCAGCCTCTATTAAAATTTCTTTATTGTACTCAAGGGCTAAAGCAGTTTCAGTAAAACCCACAGATGCTGTAGTGCCAACTACTACCAAAAGCAATAAACTGAGTATACTCGTCCAAATCTGATTACTTAAGCTAAATTTCATAGTATTTGTAGTTAATGGCTAACCCTCCTCCATCTCATTATCCTGATATTGGGCAACTAGGTGAAGATCTAGTTGCCCAATGGTTACAATCTACAGGTTGGACAATTTTACATCGTCGCTTTAGTTGCCGCTGGGGAGAAATTGATATTATTGCCCAGCATAATGGGGAGGCGAAAGAAAATTCCCCCTCATCGCTTCACTCAGTAATTACTACTCAGCACTCCATAGTAGCATTTGTTGAAGTTAAAACCCGTAGTTCTGGTAATTGGGATGCATGGGGAAAAGATGCGATCGCCCCAAAAAAGCAAGCAAAAATTTGGCGCACTGCTAGAATATTCTTGGCTCAGCATCCGGAAAAATCAGAATATTCCTGCCGATTTGACGTTGCTGTTGTCCACTGTCAGCGACTCTCAACCAACTCGCCTGGGGTTATAGCTACTCAAGAAACCCTAGCTACATCCTCAGTAGCTGGATATAAATTAAAGCTGCAAGAATATATTCCCGCAGCTTTCGATTCTATAATTGATGACGGTCAGTAACAGAATATCTCGTTACCAAAAATAACCAATAGTCAAGAATTTGTAATATTTTTATAACTAAATGGTCAGCTAACTAGCATTATTTAGAAGTCAAGAATTAAAAGCATTGTTTATTTTGGCTTTTAACGCTTGACTTCTCTGGTAATGAGTAATGCCAACTCAGTGTACATTCGCTTATGCCAATGTTTCTGGACAATAACCCAACCCCCGGACAAATTGTTGCCGGAAAGCTTCGATTTCTTCTCGCTCTGGGCTACCATGGGAGACGATCGCCACTTGATAACGACGCATCACATCCACAGGGCACTGTCCTGCTTCCAAACTCCAAAGTGCCATTTGCACCCTCATCGGTGGCTCATAGCTAATTCCTAATTCATTGAGAAAAGCTCGAAAATCGCCATCTTCTTGGGATGAGACTTGACCTTTGAGTTTGATCCTAATCACCCAGCCATCAATCTGATGAATCACGGTGATGAACGAAACAGGCATCTGGGGTCTAGCGTGCAAGCATTGAACCACCCTCAGAGTTAAACTAGCGTTTGCCAGGTAATACAAATATTCCATGTTGGTGCTTGGGATCAAAGCCAACCCTACATCTCTATATTCCTAAATAAATGGTTATTTCCGGTAGGGTAAAAGCCCCCGTTTTTAGATGGGGAGGTTTACCCATTTTTCATATTTATGTTTCAGTAATACGTTATCAGTTATCAGTAGTTTACCCTGATACCGAATAGGAAAGGCTCAATAATGCACGGTAGCTTAGTTACTACTAGCTTTTTTTAAGGCTACATCTACCTGCTTCAGTAGTGCTTCTAGTGTAAAAGAGTTATCTAAAATCACGTTTGCACGAGCGGCTTTTTCGTCTAAAGATAGTTGGCTATTGATACGGACTTGCGCTTGTTCTCTATTCAAATGATTTCGTTCGATTAATCGTTGTAGTTGTTGCTCACCCGAACAACGCACTACCCAGATTTCTGTAACTAAATTGGTCATTCTAGCTTCAAATAATAGAGGCACTACTAACACAAGTGTTTTTGCTGAGGATTGGGCAATTACTTCAAGAAAGCGCTCGTTTACGTAAGGATGAATCAATTCATCTATCCAAATGCGTTCATCTTGATTGTTAAAGATAATTTCGCCCAGTTTTTGACGATTTAAGCTTCTATCTACTAATAATATTTGTTCTCCGTAACGTTGGGCGATCGCATCAAGAATGGGAGAACCTACAGCCACTGCTTCTCTAGCATAAATATCTGCATCAAAAGTTGGTAGATTGTAAGCACTAGCCAAATAATTGGCTACGGTACTTTTACCTGTGGCAATACCTCCAGTTAAGCCGATTATGCGTTTATTTGTCATTTATGCCTGATGTGAATTAAAAACAAAAAATAGGGAGTGGGGAGTAGGGAGTGGGGAGTAGGGAAGAAATATTTTTATAGTTCTTTGTAAACGCAGTTCATGGAGTCTCTTGCATAAATATTTTTTTGTTTCGCGCAAAGGCACAAAGACGCAAATAAAAGCGCAAAAATTAAGACTTTTGCAAGAGGTCTAATCCTTAATAGGGATTTTGGTTGATTAAAACTTTTGCTGTGCGTGACAACAGCATAGTAATTAAAATGTTTCAATCCCTAATAGGGATTTGGGTTGATTAAAACGCTTTTCGTCGTTTTCTGGAGTTATGTAGTACCGAGTTTCAATCCCTAATAGGGATTTGGGTTGATTAAAACAATGGTAAAAGAACAATGCCCAAATTGCGAATTTGTTTCAATCCCTAATAGGGATTTGGGTTGATTAAAACAAATTTATTTACAAAATCCCACCCACCGCCGCGAGTTTCAATCCCTAATAGGGATTTGGGTTGATTAAAACTATCTCTAATATAGCGATCGCTATCTACTAAATGTTTCAATCCCTAATAGGGATTTGGGTTGATTAAAACCTTCCATTTAGATATATCTCTCCTAGGGACAGAATGTTTCAATCCCTAATAGGGATTTGGGTTGATTAAAACTGGATTTACCAATCAAAGATATATGTTCTCTAGATGGTTTCAATCCCTAATAGGGATTTGGGTTGATTAAAACGTTTGCAAATCGCTTACTCTTAAAAAGTGGATTTATAGGTTTCAATCCCTAATAGGGATTTGGGTTGATTAAAACGTAAATTACACTGGGTTTATGCCGCCGCGTTACAAGTTTCAATCCCTAATAGGGATTTGGGTTGATTAAAACTTAAATGGGCTAATCGTTGTAGTCGGTATAAATGTTTCAATCCCTAATAGGGATTTGGGTTGATTAAAACTAGAGTACATATTATATGTACAGCCCGAGCTAAGTTTCAATCCCTAATAGGGATTTGGGTTGATTAAAACCGAGGCGCTTTCTTTGAATCCGTGACGTACCCGAGTTTCAATCCCTAATAGGGATTTGGGTTGATTAAAACATAAGGTCAGCTTTCGCTTTATTATTTTTGATTTCTGTTTCAATCCCTAATAGGGATTTGGGTTGATTAAAACCAGGATAGAAACATTCGCCAGTGCGTTCATCAACGTTTCAATCCCTAATAGGGATTTGGGTTGATTAAAACAATTAACCACAATGAGCTAATCTCATCTAATTCACTTGTTTCAATCCCTAATAGGGATTTGGGTTGATTAAAACAAAAGCCGCAGTGTCCCTCTGGGGTGGCGTTTTAGTTGCGTTTCAATCCCTAATAGGGATTTGGGTTGATTAAAACTTATCGCTAATCACATCACCTTGTTTGATTTCTTGTTTCAATCCCTAATAGGGATTTGGGTTGATTAAAACCCCCATCGCCCCCGGCAGACGCTCACCCAACTGCTGTTTCAATCCCTAATAGGGATTTGGGTTGATTAAAACTCAAACTTTTTATCGAATTCTTTGGATAGGTTGGTTTCAATCCCTAATAGGGATTTGGGTTGATTAAAACTTTGGGCAGTGGTATGGCGAGTCTAGCGAATACCATTGTTTCAATCCCTAATAGGGATTTGGGTTGATTAAAACACCACACTTACTAATTAATTCACATCACAAATAAGAGTTTCAATCCCTAATAGGGATTTGGGTTGATTAAAACATTTTAATTTATAAAAATCATCTCCTATATTTCTAATGTTTCAATCCCTAATAGGGATTTGGGTTGATTAAAACCACCACCACCGCCTCCACTACCAGCAGATAAATCAGGTTTCAATCCCTAATAGGGATTTGGGTTGATTAAAACTTTGTAGTGTTTTAATTTACCTCTCGCTACTTTGTTTCAATCCCTAATAGGGATTTGGGTTGATTAAAACTCAAATAGCGCCCCATAAATGCCAGACTTAATAGTTTCAATCCCTAATAGGGATTTGGGTTGATTAAAACTTCAGGAATAAAAGGAGATGTTGGCAGTGTAAGTGTTTCAATCCCTAATAGGGATTTGGGTTGATTAAAACCAAAATAACATTGAATCAGAGGATGACTACAAATGGGTTTCAATCCCTAATAGGGATTTGGGTTGATTAAAACCTTCAAGGCATCAAACTACCAGACATAGACTCGGTTTCAATCCCTAATAGGGATTTGGGTTGATTAAAACTTACTAATCTACAACCTTGTGAGGTTAAAACGATGTTTCAATCCCTAATAGGGATTTGGGTTGATTAAAACTTCGGCTCAATCATTCACAAGGTTATCAAGTGGAATGGATTGGTTTCAATCCCTAATAGGGATTTGGGTTGATTAAAACACTCGCAGTGCCGCCGTCGATTCTCCCCCCAGCGTTTCAATCCCTAATAGGGATTTGGGTTGATTAAAACTTGACATTTTATTTTACTCCTCCTTATATTTTTCAATTGTTTCAATCCCTAATAGGGATTTGGGTTGATTAAAACAATGGCAATGTATATGCACAGACACCGATGTTTCGTTTCAATCCCTAATAGGGATTTGGGTTGATTAAAACCCAACGTTGAGGGCGATCGCATCTCCAACGCAGTTTCAATCCCTAATAGGGATTTGGGTTGATTAAAACCCAGAGGATGATTGCTGCCGTATGGGATGCTGTCCAAGTTTCAATCCCTAATAGGGATTTGGGTTGATTAAAACTGCGGGGATGGAGAGAATTTCGGGTATTACAAGGTTTCAATCCCTAATAGGGATTTGGGTTGATTAAAACCGCTGGGGTCTGCAAGCCTTGATATATTTGGTTTTCAAGGTTCAATAGTGGCAACCTGTAGTTAAGATACCTTTTCAGACGTTTGGTTGTCAAGAGCGCAAGAATAATAAATAACCTCAAAAGCAATTCTGGTAAGGATTTGGGGTGGTGGTGTCAACCTCTAAAACCCTCAAAGAGGATTCAAAGCTAGAGAGGATAAGCTTTTCAAGCACAAAATTTTGTTTTGTTTAAAAAACACCTACTGGTTGACACCATAATTACTAAATTCACATTAGGCGTCATTTGTAATAAGGAATTGGGAATTGTGAATGGGGAATTGTCATTTGTCCTTCGTCATTGGTTATTCTCCGCGTCCCCGCGTCCCCGCGTCCCGCGTCCCCTCGTCCCCTCATCCCCTCGTCCCCGCGTCTCCCACATCTCCCTCATCTCCCAAAATTCACCCACTTGATCAATGCTTGAGTTAAACCTTCCAAAGTATATTCTTCAGCTTCTACATCCACGCGTCCTAATAAAGCATGACAAGTTTTAGAGGTTTGGGGGCCGATAGAGGCGATACAAACTCCTGTTAAATAATTGGCTACAGAGTTTTGTGAAAATTTACTTGTGATCAGTTGATAAAAAAATTGCACAGTCTTAGAACTGGCAAAGGTAATTACATCTATTTTGCGATTTTGGATGGCTAATTCTGCCTCTAGGGGGATACTATTTGGACAGCAAGATTGATATGCCGCTACTTCTGTAACTTCTGCTCCTTTGGTAGTTAATTCTTTAACTAAAATTTCTCTGCCACCGCTTTCTACTCTGGGAAATAAAATTTTCTTACCAGACAGTTCTTCGGGAAAACTTGCTATTAAAGAATCAGCAACAAAGTTAGGAGGAATAAAATCTGGTTGGAGGCTGCGTTGTCTGAGACTTTGGGCTGTTTTTTCGCCAACAACGGCAATTTTAACGCTATTTAAAGCACGAGCATCTTTACTTTGTGCAGCTAATCTGGCAAAAAAGTAGTCTATACCGTTAGTAGAAGTGAGAATTAACCAGTCGAAGTTAGATAAATTAGCGATCGCACTATCTAAAGCTTCCCAACTGGCAGGTGGGCCAATTTCTAAGGTAGGCATTTCAATGACTGTAGCACCTGAAGCGATGAGGCGATCGCTAAATTGATTTGATTGCCCTACCGAACGCGTCACGAGAATGGTTTTGCCAGTGAGGGGGAGGTTGTTTGACATGGCTGTAGTCGAAACTTCTGAGGATATTTTCTCAGGTTGTAAGTACTCGCGTAGCCCAACAACTTCACCAATGACTATTACAGCTGGAGAAAGAGACAAACCAGCAGTTTGTTGAAGAATATCACCTAGTTGGGCTGTCCAAATTTGTTGATTATGACTACCTGCCCAGCGGATGATTGCCATCGGCGTCACCAGCGATCGCCCGCGCCGCACTAGTTGATGTACAATTTCTGCCAGATGTTGCCCTCCCATTAAGATGACGAGGGTTTCTAATCGTGAAAGTGCTTCCCAATCTAAAGCATCTGGTTCATGAGCTGTAAATACTGCAAAACAGCGACTCAACACCGGATCTGTTAAGGGTATTCCTGCTAATAATGGTGCTGCTAGGGCTGATGAAATTCCTGGCACTATTTCAAACTCACAACCCGATGCTTTTAGCGCTTCTATTTCCGAAGTACAGCGCCCAAAAATAAACGGATCACCTGATTTTAGCCTGACAACTTGTTTACCCTGTTGGCAGTACTTTACTAGTAAATTGTTAATCTCGCCTTGTGGTGTGCTGGGTTTTCCACCACGTTTACCGACATCTAGTTTCAAGCAATCAGTTGGTACGCACTGCATCAATTCAGCATTGACAAGGGCGTCGTAAACTAGCACTTGAGCCACCGCTAAAAGGTTATAAGCTTTAAGTGTTAGGTAAGCTAAATCATAAGGCCCAGCACCTACGAGATAAACTTTGCCCTTTTGCAGAGTCATTAATTAATTAAAACCTACGCTCTTTACAAATTGATTATGATATGCATTCGCCATCCAGAGTCCATTTCCGGCTTTGATTAATTAGTTTGACTGTTAATTTTTTGGAATAGCTGATCAACTTTCTCAACCATTTTTGTGTTTCCCTGAGCTTGGAATAACTCTCTAGCTTTTTTAAGATTGGCGATCGCTTCATCTAGCTTTTGTTGTCTTCCTAGGGTAATTCCCAAATTATAGTAAGCCAAGCCATAGCTAGGTGCAAGGCTAATGGCTTTTTTGTAATGGGCAATTGCTTCTTCTGACTTGCCTTGATCATCGACAGCATTTCCCAAGCCCGTGTAAGCTTCTGCGTTTTTTGGATCGAGACTGATAACTTTTGTGTATTGATTAACTGTTTCTGCTAGGTTGCCTTGAGCGTAGAATGCACTACCTAAATTGTATTGAGCATCTATATAGCTGGGATCGATGGTAATCGCTTGCTGATATTTTGTAATTGCTTCTTCTAGCTGTCCTTGGTTATACAGTGCATTTCCCAAAGCGTTATAGCCTACGGGATTTTTCGGTTCTAAACGCACAGCTTCTGTATACTCAGCTACCGCTTCTGCTGTTTTACCTTGATCAGACAAAACATTTCCTAAATAATAGTGAGCGCCTGCATAATTGGGATCAAGACTAATAGCTTTTTTGTATTGAGTGACTGCTTGATCTAGCTTGCCTTGAGCATACAGAGTATTTCCCAAAGATGCATATGCTGGTGCATAATTTGGGTCGAGACGGATGACTTGTGTATACTTAGCGATCGCTTCTGGGAGCTTTTTCTGATTGTAATAAACGTTACCTAAATTATGGTGCGCCCTGATATACTTGGGGTCAAGACCAATTGCTTTTTTATACGCTGAGATTGCTTCTTCATACTGCTCTAGCCTAGAAAAAGTCAAACCCATATTAAAGTATGCTCCAGGCTCTTTGGGGTCAAGGCTAATTGCTTTTTTGTATAAAGCGATCGCATCTTTTGGTTTACCTTGATCGTCGAGAGTATTTCCTAAAGCAATATAAGCTTGAGCATAACTAGGTTCTAATTCAATTGCTTTGCGAAAAGCTGCTTCTGCACCTTTTAAATCTCCTTGTTGATAGAGAGTAATTCCCTCATTGAAGCTAGCAACTGCTTGTTTATTGTCCGAGGCTGCTGCTATCGAAATGTCTGGAACTTGTGACAAACTGACACCAATATTTTTACCGAAGGCAGCATTTGTCTTGAGCAAACATAAGCCGATAATAGTCACAGCCAGTAAATTTTTTGTTTTGAGCATTTTTAATTTACCTACTGAGTATATAAGTAAGCGTACTTTAAATATAGTCTTCAGTTTTTATACAATAGATTCCGCAATCTAAGTTATTGCGAAACCATATTTTTCGTTATCTTTTATATTTACAAAAATATAGTATTACGCATTTAAATAGCACTTTGACTAGTGAGGGTTGTCCTTTGTCATTAGTCATTTGTCAAAAGCCTTTACCAAATGCCTTTACAAAGGACAAATCACTAATGATGATCTTCTCCCAATTACATGCCTAACCTGCTATTCATCAATTTGCCAAGAATCTTTGGTTAGTTCTTCATCAAGGATTTTCTTGGGGCGGACAATGACGATGATTCGCCCCAGTATTGGCAGTTCTGGCTCAGTTTCAAACCACTGAAAATCTAAATCGTTGCCGTTGTCAACAACAAAATAGCTGGAGGCGTCCCATTGTCGTTGGGCGCGATCTACGACTACGAGTACTTGTTCTAACTTTTGTGTTTGATTGGGGAAGCGATCGCTATTCGCTAAAATCACCACTGCATCTTCTGCACTCAACAGCACTCGCCAACCCGGTAAAGGTACCCAAGCTTGTTCTCCGGTAAATTTGACTAGGCGGAATGGTTCGATTTCTTCTACCAAGGGCACCGATTTTAAATCTTGAGGTGTCAACGGCAACTTACCTACTACAGGGAATATCCGGGGAAGTTCATCTTCAGAGTCGAGCCTATAGAAGGGAATAGTTGGAGTCGGGCGTTTCGGTACAACAGAAAAATCTACAAGTAATTGTTCTATTTGCTTCCTAGCTGTTTGCGTATGAGCAAAACGTAAACCTTTGGCAATGAGGCGCGATCGCTCTTGTAAATCTGTATTTTGCCGTGCTAATCTCCAAGCTTGGTAGGCAACAGCATCTCCAGAATGGTTAGAAAATCCTTCTGGCAAAGTCCGAAAGTAAGAAAAGTCTTTAATTGCTTTTGCCACTTCTCGCGCTTCATCGGCATCAAGTTTGTGCAAGAAGGTAAGTTCAGCAGCGCTAGCGCGTTCTTCCTGGCTGAGTAAGCGTAGCTCATAGAGAATATCACTACCGCGCGTGGCGTAGTGCGATCGCGCTGCTGCTGATGCTCCTGCCTTTTCTATCGAATTGTAAACTTGAGAACCAACAACTACCTGATTTTGTTGAATTGGCTCAAATCCAGTTGCTTCAAAGATATCTTGGGGATTGTAGCCAGCTTTTTGTAGGTAGGCGATCGCTATTCCCCATTCCACCCAATTACCTTGCTTTTGTCTGAGCTTTTGCAAAAATTCTTGTGCTACATCATTCTCAGGATTTTGAGGGCTAGATGGTAGGTCAGTCATAATCGGCGGTGGGAGCTTTAACTTAAGAACAACAAGGAAAATCAGACCTGATCAGCAAGTCTTATTTTAGGATAATTTGCAACAGTAATATCTGTAATACTTGCGGGCTATTCTCAATCAACCCTGGTATGGAATATAACAAAAGGATAAATATTAAAAGGAAATATCTGATGGATAGTCCTAGTCTTGAAATCGATAAAGTCCGCCACCAGTTGATGACTCTGGAGCGACCGAAAAAACTTAAAATCCTAGTAGTTGACGATGAGCCTGATAACCTAGATTTACTTTATCGTACCTTTCGCCGCGACTTTAATGTTTTGAAGGCGGATAGTGGGGTAAACGCTTTACAAGTGTTGGCCGCAGAAGGCGAAGTAGCGGTAATCATCTCCGATCAACGGATGCCAGAAATGAAAGGAACTGAGTTTTTAAGCAAGACTGTACCTCAGTTTCCTGATACGGTAAGGATAATTCTGACGGGATTTACAGATATTGAGGATTTAGTAGAAGCAATTAATGCCGGGCAGGTTTATAAATATATCACAAAGCCTTGGGATCCAGGAGAATTAAAGGCAGTAGTCCAAAGAGCCGCCGAAACCTACGATTTACTTAAACAACGTACAGAAGAATTACGCCGTGCCCATGCCCAAATGGATCTGCTAACTGTTTTGGTGCAGGTTACACAAGCGGCTCATAGCTTAGAGGAAACGCTTACACCAATTGCAATGGCTGTTGGTGAAACATTCGCGGCAGATGGCTGTATTTTGCAACTGATTAAGGGCAATACTCTGATTGCGACTCAAGGAACTTATAGTGATGTTGGTATAATAAAAAACTGGCTTGCTGAAGATCCACTCACAAGTCAAGCGATCGCCACTCAGGAAATGCAAGTTTCATTAAATATACTTAAAAATGATCAATTAAAGAGTCTTAATCACTATCAACAAACAGGTGTGCAAGCACATCTAGTGATCCCGATTAGCTATCACAAACAACTGTTAGGAGTTTTGTCACTACAGTGGAAACAACCTTGCACTTTGCGAGAAGATGAATTACAGCTAATTAATTTATCAGCACAACTAGTGGCGATCGCTTTAACTAGTAGTTCTTGTCATCAAACTGCTGTATAGTTATTTGTCCTTAGTTCTGTGTTACAAAGTTCTGACCCCCGGCTTGCGGGGGGTCAGACTTGACGCTTTGTCATTTGCCAAGAACAAATGACAAATAATCTTTGACCAATGACCAATAAAATTCAAGCTATTTTTAACCGTATTGCCCCTGTCTATGACCAATTGAACGATTGGTTGAGTCTTGGACAACACCGCATATGGAAAGAAATGACAGTGAAATGGAGTGCAGCCAAACCAGGAGATACTTGCTTGGATTTGTGTTGCGGTAGTGGAGATTTAACCTTACGTTTAGCGCGACGCGTGGGAGTCACAGGACAAGTATATGGAGTAGACTTTTCGCCAAATTTGCTAGAAACTGCAAAAGAACGCTCTCAAAAGCAATATCCCCAGCCTGTCATTACTTGGGTAGAAGCTGATGTGTTAGATTTACCCTTTAACGATGACCAATTTGACGCCGCAACGATGGGTTATGGTTTGAGAAATGTTACGGATATTCCTCGCAGCCTTAAAGAGTTACACCGTGTCTTAAAACCTGGTGCAAAAGCTGCCATCTTAGATTTTCATCGACCAAGCAATTCTCAATTACGCGCCCTTCAGCAGTGGTATTTGGATAATCTTGTGGTGCCAGTAGCAAATCATTTAGGCTTAAAAGAAGAGTACGCTTACATCAGTCCTAGCTTAGATCGCTTTCCCAATGGAAAAGAGCAAGTAGGGATAGCCCGTCAAGTTGGTTTTACATCCGTCACACACTACCCCATTGCGAACGATATGATGGGAGTGCTGGCAGTAACGAAAGCTTGATAGTTATTAGTTATTAGTAATTTATAACTAATAACCAATGACAAATGACCCTATGGGTTCGCTAGTTGCTCATGGGGGAAACCGTGCCACTTGACGCCAGTCCGCTCAAGTCGGAAAGCCCGCCCACGCGGCTGGCTGCTCTACTTGGGGAGACCCCAAGACCGCACTAGCTCACTAATGACAAATGACTAATGGCTGTAGATTGGTCTCATCTTTGGCTGTACATATCTCCTCCAATACTGGGTGCAGTAATTGGCTATTTTACGAATGATATAGCCATCAAAATGTTATTTCGTCCTTACAAAGCAATTTATATCGGAGGACGAAGAATACCTTTTACTCCTGGTTTGATTCCCCGCAATCAGGAACGTTTAGCTCTGAATATTTCTAATACAATCATGGGGTCGCTACTGACACCAGAGGAATTACAAAATCTGGCGCGACGTTTGTTACAAACAGAACGGGTGCAAGCAGCAATTCTTTGGTTATTACAACTAGCGATCGCCCAAGTAAAAACAGATACAAATCAAAAAAGCGCCAGAATTGTAGCAAATATTTTACGAGATTTATTAGGGGAATCATTGCCGCGATTACTCAAGGTTTTGGCGCGGCGTGAGGACTTTTTGGAAGCGCAGATCAATCAAATTTTTGACCAAATATTGCTAGAATTTCAACTAACTGAAGAACAAGCCACACGGCTAGCAGATTGGTTATTACAAGTTGTTTTACCACCGGATGTTCTGCGACAGGCAATAGTTGATTTTTTGACAGATCGTACAATTCAAATTGTTGACGAAAGCTTCCGAGAGAAAACCAGTGGTACATACTGGGTGGTAGCTAATTTATTTGGTTTACGCAATACTCTGACTAGATTGCGGACTTTTTGTTTGGATGAGAAAGAGGTGACAAATGCTCGTTTGCAAGAATTAACACAAGATTTGCAAATGCGCGATCGCTTCAAGAAGTTGCTGCAAAATATCTCATTACAAAACTTACCAATTGGCACAGTCCGACAACTACGAAAGACTACACGCGAAAGTGTTCGCCATTATCTACAAACTAGTGGCAGCGATTTACTCCAAGGATTAACTGACTCTGTTAATTGGGAACATATTGCTGAATTATTACTAAATCGTCTGAGTACTTCACCCGTGATGACAACTTCTTTAGAAGTTGTCAGTCAAGAGTTAGCTTTAATTTTAGAGCGGTATTTGGAGAAAGATTTAGAAGCGATTATGGCACAAGCAATTCCAATTTTGTCGATAGACCAAGTAATCGTTGACAGAGTAAAATCAACCTCACCCGCTGATTTAGAAGCTGCAATTGAGGGAATTGTCAAGAACGAATTGCAAGCGATCGTCACTTTAGGTGGAGTGCTAGGTTTTGTGGTGGGATTATTTCAAACAGCGTTTTTATTGTTGAGTCGTTAGTTGTTGGAGAACAGGCAGAGGCGCAGGGTGTATGGAAAAAATTAAATTAGGTTCTTATCCAAGGTAATAAGCTAAATGTACCTCTCTCATATATGATTAATAAACCTAAACCAATTAATATAAAAGGAACACAAGCTTTACCATAGCGACTTAAAATATAAGCGATCGCAGCTTGACGACTTAATAAATAAGCAACAATACACCAAACTCCTACTAAGAAAAAAAATACACTCAAAATTACTCCTAAACTAACGAAACTATGACCAGCAAATAACGGAATATATATACTGATATTGTCACCACCATTCGCAAAAGTTACTGTGGCAACAGTATATGTTTGAGGATGTAAAACACTCAAAATAAAAGACGATATGGGGTTAGTCGAAGATGACTGACTAAAATCAGTTGTTACTGTCTGAACTTCTGTTGTTTCTTGTTTTTTAAATACTAATTGCTTCAAACCGATCGCTATTGGTAATAATCCCAATAATCCGATAAATTCTCGTCGGATAATTAAACCACCAAAAAATCCTGGTAAACTAGCTATAACAATGGCTGCAAAACCCAAATATTGACCAATAACAATATGTGAAACGCGAAAATTAGCATCTACTTGTGAGAAAAATAGCATCAAAATAATAATGTCATCAACATTGGTAGCTGTAAAAGCAATTAACCCTTCTGTTAAAGCTGTCCATAGTTGCATCATGCTGAATATTCATTAGATACAGTTTACTATCGTAGCAGATTAAACAACTCTATCGTTATACAACTCGAAATTCCAAACAGTTTCACATTGGAAGTTAGACTACTACTAAAACAATACAACTGGGAGGTTAAGAGATATAAAACTATTTAATTCAAGATAAAATATAAAAATCTAATTCCCAATTCCTAAATTCTGTACATTCAGTTACTTTTAAAATATGAATACCTTAGTTACTGCAATTGGTACAGGAATATTTGCGTTTAGCGCCACTAATATAGATGATCTCGTTATTCTATTACTATTGTTTTCTCAAATCAATGCCAATTTCCGACCTCAGCACATCGTTGCTGGACAATATCTTGGTTTCACCGTTTTATTAATCCTCAGTTTACCTGGTTTATTTGGCGGTTTAATATTACCAAAAAATTTGATTGGATTACTCGGTTTAATTCCAATTGCAATAGGTATTAGTAACTTAATAAATCGAGAGGATGATTCACCAGCAGCAGATGTAACATTGACACCAGAATCTGAAGCATTAACTTTTTCTGGCTTTCTTTCTCCTCAAGCTTATAGTGTTGCAGCAATCACCATTGCTAACGGTAGTGATAACATTAGTGTTTATGTGCCATTATTTGCCAGCAGTAATTTAGAAAGTTTTTTAGTAATTATAAGTTTATTTCTCATTCTCTTAGGTATTTGGTGTTATATAACATATAAATTAACTCATCAGCAGGCAGTCGCTGAAGTTTTATCTCGTTATGGTAGTAATATTGTGCCTTTTGTATTGATAGGATTGGGTGCTTTTATTGTCTTAGATAGTGAGGCTTTGAGTTTAATAAAGCTAGTTGCTAGTTGTATTTGTTTGATGGTTTTAACGAAAGGGAACAGCAAAAATTAGACCGCCCACAAGAGGCGATCTTCTCCTATCAAAGACGCTTCGGTACGTAGCGGGGTAAAGCCAGCCCAACCCAGCTTTAAACCTTTACCTTCTTTCATCAAAATCCCTTTTCCCCTAATCCTCACTCTCACAGGTGTAAGTATTTTACATTCAATCTAAAATTCAATCTAAAAAAGCCTATTTTTTCGTTTTAAAATCTTTCTGTGCGTCTCCTCGTCCCCGCGTCCCCGCGTCGATCAAAACGCAAAATATTAAAAACCTACACCTGTCAGTACTCCCCATTGCCTTAAACTTTATTTAACCATTCGCTTTCCTCTGGATCTTTAAACAGTGAGGTGCTGAGATAGCGTTCGCCAAAACTAGGCTGGATCATGACGATTAAGCGGCCTGCGTTTTCTAGTCGCTGCGCTACCTGAATGGCAGCATATAAAGCAGCTCCCGCAGAAATACCTGATAGTAATCCTTCTTCTTTTGCTAAACGGCGACTGTAAGCGATCGCCTGCTCATCTGTTACCGAAATTACCTCATCTACTAGTTCCCCACGGTAAATTGCTGGGATAAATCCCGGGCCAATCCCCTGAATTTTGTGTGGCCCTGGTTTACCACCTGCCAATACTGGACTATTGTTTGGCTCAACCGCGATCGCTTGAAAACTTGGTTTGCGAGCTTTGATAACTTCTGCAACTCCCGTAATCGTCCCACCAGTACCCACTCCTGCCACGAGAATATCCACCTGTCCATCTGTATCAGCCCAGATTTCCTCCGCTGTGGTGCTGGCGTGAACGCTGGGGTTAGCCAGGTTGCGGAACTGTTGCAACATGTAAGCATCCGGCGTTTGCGCGACAATTTGCTCTGCACGTGCGATCGCCCCTCGCATTCCTTCTACTCCCGGTGTTAATTCCAGTTGTGCGCCATAAGCTCTAAGCATCGCTCGTCGTTCTTGGCTCATTGTGTCAGGCATCGTTAGAATTAAATGGTAGCCCTTAGCAGCTGCCACCATTGCCAGAGCAATTCCCGTATTACCAGAGGTCGGCTCTACCAAGATAGTTTTTTGTGGGTGAATCACACCTGCTTTCTCTGCTGTTTCTACCATGCTCACACCAATCCGATCCTTGACAGAAGCAGCTGGATTCATGCTCTCTAGCTTCACAACAATCTGAGCAACTGCTCCTAATGTTTGGGGAATCTTGTTTAATTGAACTAAAGGAGTCCGTCCGACTAACTCTGTGATATCTTTTGCTATCCGCATATGCAAACTAGTTTCTAGCTAAATATAATACATGGGACTCTGCTGTGCGCGAGCCTCTCTTTCCTGGTACAAGTCTTGGAGTGTATAACCCCTTAAAACCTCAACCGCAGCCGTATTGGCTTGCTCCCAGATTTCATAAATCAGACTTTTTTCTAAAGTAGGAGGGTTAGAGTTTCCTTTCTCTTTTCGCTCACCTTCTACCAAAGTGACAATCTCTAGCAAAGTAATCTGCCAAGGTTCACGAGTTAGCAAGAAACCTCCTTTAGAACCGCGTTGACTCTGTACCACACCAGCACGCCGTAGGCTAGTCAAAATTTGCTCCAAATAGCGCTCAGGTATGGGTTGCTTAGTTGTGATCTCACTCATAGTTAGAGGCACTTTTTTTCCGTGGTGACCTGCCAGTTCTAAAAGTGCTAGTAGAGCATATTCGACTTTAGAAGACAGATCTAAAAGAGCGTATTGTTGGCTGTTCAAGTCTGTACTCAATATACTACGGTAAATTGATGGGCTTTTAGCATACCAATATCAAAGTTAATTGTTCTTAAAGTATTGGATGTGATACTATCCCACATACTACCAATAAAACCCTAAAAGTTTATCGATTTACTGTGGATTATCTTACATAATTACCACATATGGCTAATATTGGGGGCTGGGGATTGGGGACTAGGTACTGGGTAAGAATTTCCCAATTCTGTTTGGAAACTGGGTTTAAGCATTTGGGGGTGTGAAGGTGTATGGGAAAACATTATTCCCCAATCCTCAATCCCCAACCCCCAATTCCCTATTCACCATACTTCGACTTCTCCTGTCGGAGAGGCTATACGGTAAGTGCAGCCATGCCCGCAGGGCTTTACGCTCAGTACAAGTTCCCCATTCCCCAACTATGCTACTAACCGATTTGCAAACCATTTACGAACGTGATCCCGCAGCCCGTAACTGGCTGGAAGTCTTGTTCTGTTATCCTGGGCTTCAAGCTTTAGTATTTCATCGAATAGCGCACAGGCTCAATAAAATTAGAATTCCTTTTATACCTCGGTTTATCTCCCAAATTAGTCGGTTTTTAACTGGAATTGAAATCCATCCAGGGGCAATAATTGGCAAGGGAGTATTTATCGACCATGGTATGGGAGTAGTAATTGGTGAGACAGCAATTGTCGGTGATTATGCGTTAATTTATCAAGGTGTTACCCTTGGTGGTACTGGTAAAGAAAGCGGTAAGCGCCATCCAACTTTAGGTACTCACGTAGTTGTAGGAGCAGGTGCGAAAGTATTAGGTAATATTTTGATAGGCGATCGTGTACGTATTGGTGCTGGTTCGGTAGTATTACGTGATGTGCCAAGTAATACTACTGTTGTTGGAATCCCTGGACGTGTGATCCGTCAAAACAACTCCAGTAGTAACATTTTGGATCATGATAAACTCCGAGACGTAGAAGCCGAAGTGATTCGAGCTTTATTTGAACGAGTCAAAGCTTTAGAGAAACAGCTACAGCAATTGGAACCTCAATCATCATTGTCTCCAACCGATGTAGACAACGAACAAACAGACAAAGCTAAAAACAATAATTCTGATTGGATGATTGAAGATTTTCTTGATGGTGCAGGAATTTAGAAACTTCCCAATAAATATCCCATCGCTTTTGAAGCTAAGCAGTAGGAGAGGCGGGGAAGAAATAACAAACCACCCATTCTCAATTACGAATTAGCCCAAGAACCTGATATATATATACTACGGTTAATTGATCGAGGAATTGTATTATATATCATGGTGTCATTATACTCAGCCTTTGCCAATTCACCCAGTCAAAGTGCTAAGCAGCTTTTTGCACGTCGGTCATTTCTGCCAGAGCATCAAGATAGTCTTTGGCAGATTGAAACGGGTTTTGTTCGGTCTTTTACATATTTAGAAGATGGTACAACTGTTGCTTTGGGATTGTGGGGGCCTGGAGACGTAGTTGGTAAAGCATTGTCAAAATCAGAACCATATCAAATGGAATGCTTGACTAAAGTAGAGGCGGCTATCTTACCTATAAAAGAATGGACACTTTTAACAGAAACTCTACTTAACCATATCCAGCAGGCTGAAGAACTGATGATTATTCGTAGCTACAAAAAAGTAGATACTATGCTGATCAAACTATTAGCATGGCTATCCAAAAAATTTGGTTCAGAAGTTGAGAAAGGACGGTTGATAGATATGCGTCTAACTCATGAAGACCTAGCAGAAATCCTCGGTTCAACTCGCGTAACTATCACTCGCGTTCTGGGGCAATTTGAGCAGGAAGGGTTAATCAACCGTCTGTCTTTGCATCGAATCGTGTTGCGAGAAGAAGATATTTGGTACTACGAGATTTGAAAGAGTAGACCTCTTGCAAAAGTCAGTTAAGCAGATTCAGTTTTGAGGAGACGAAGCTCATAGTTATACAAACTAGCTATGAGATTAAATCTCAAAGCAAATCTTTTTCGACGATTACGATAACGGTCAGAAAAAATTTTAAATATTTTCAGTTTTCGATTGATATGCTCACCTATTACCCGAACTTTGGCTAACTCTTGATTACTCTTTTTCTCTTCAGGACTCAGTTCACCGCCTCTAGGTTTCTTTTTTGGTATTCGGCTGTTAGCATGAAGTTTCTGAATTCCTTGATATCCTTTATCACCCAAGCATTCGATATCTTTTCTCAACCGAACTTTACTGTTTTTGAAGATACGAAAATCATGCTCTTTTCCTTTACCATGTGCGGTACAGAGGATTTCTCCAGTAGTTTGGTCTACGACAACTTGAGATTTTAATGTATGTATGAATCTTTTTCCACTGTAGAATTGTTTTTGTTTTTTTTCGGACGTTCTATTGGGCTTTCTGTAACATCTACTACTACTACCTCTATTTGATAATTTGGGTAGGAAAGCTTTTTCTTACCAGGAAGAGAAAATTCTCTTGAACTGATGAGAATATCTTCAATTTTTCTGATCACACGATATGCTGTTGACTCGTTGACTCCCCAAGATTGGCCAATATGAAAATAAGTACGGTACTCTCTCCAATACTCCAATGTCATCAACAATTGGTCTTCCAAACTCAGTTTACCTGGTCGCCCTGGTTTTAGTTTTGTTTTTGAACGCGATCGCACTACCTCCGACATCTGGCTAAAAGTCTCCGGATGCACACCACACAAGCGTTTGAATTCTTCTGGTTTGAGGTTCTTTACCTTTTCGTAGCTCATAGATGTCAAGAAAGCTCTTACCTACTTGTCCCACGCTTATAGGACTTTTGCAAGAGGTCTAGTGATTTCAAAATCCTTAACTAATTACACATAAAAATCATAGCAATAACAAAACCTCCCTTCAGATTTGAATCTGAAGGGAGGTTTTAGGTAAAATATAAACCTGGCATCGAGCGATTGTTGCGTAGGGCAACCCCTAAACTATCGTAGCCGCAGCAGCGTTTCACCTCTGAGTTCGGGATGTATCAGCGTGGTTCCACCGCGCAATAGACACCAGGAA
>JAESGP010000119.1_pt1 | contig 57108 bp, 50 predicted proteins | sample 9269741 | NCBI WGS metagenome assembly JAESGP01 (sample SAMN15720684, study PRJNA650882) | algae metagenome | isolation source: Desmonostoc vinosum HA7617-LM4 and co-occurring heterotrophs from cave wall | place: USA: Waikapalae cave, Hawaii | collected 2011-05-27 | reverse complement strand
GGATTGGGGATTGGGGATTGGGGATTGGGGATTGGGGATTGGGGATTGGGGATTGGGGATTGGGGATTGGGGATTGGGGATTGGGGATTGGGGATTGGGGATTGGGGATTGGGGATTGGGGATTGGGGATTGGGAACTTGTACTGAGCGAAGTCGAAGTATGGGGAATGGGGTAAAGAAAGTTAGAAATTGAAATTTTGAGTTTAAGTTCAGGCTTAAAGGCGCAACGTTCAGGCTCAAAGGCTCAAACTTTACCCTATTTCCCTCATTTCCTTTAATCTTTTCTCGCAAGTACTAAATTTGTCACATTCAATCCGAAAAATAAACTTTTTCGTTCTCAAATTTTCCCCTACGTCTCCCCATCCCCGCGTCTCCCCATCCCCTCACTCCTCATCCGCTGAATCTACTTCCCTTTTGTCTTTAACTGTGACATATTCATCGATTGGGGAAGATTCAGAAACTATGATCAACTCAGCTTCTTGTGTATGATTGTGTCCCCATTTATCTAAAACATCTTGAATTAGGACTTCTTGCACCCAAATTTTAGCGACAACTGTCAGGGGTAGAGCTAGAAATAGTCCTAAAAAGCCAAAGAAAGTGACGAAAAATAACTGGGAAATTAATGTCACTGCTGGTAATAAAGAGACTTGATGTGCCATGACAATGGGTGTGATGAAGTTACTCTCTGTCTGTTGAATAATAAAGTAGAGAATCAAGACAGCGACGACTTTCCAAGGATTATCTAACAATGCGATCGCCATTGCTGGGATCACACTCATTGTCGGCCCCAAGTTAGGAATTAAGTTTAAAAATCCTGCTAGAACTCCTAAAGCTAGAGCTGCTTTTACACCCAAAATTGATAAGCCGACAACGCTCATCAATCCTACTACACCCATGGCAATGAAAGCACCTGTGATCCATCCCTCTAATGAGACTTCGCATTGATTTAAAATTCCTTCTACTCGTCGCCGATAAAACGAGGGAAATAACCGGACAAATACTTTGCGGTAAGCTAAGGGATCGGCTAAGAACATCCCTGTTAAAACTAGCACCAGCAAAACCTTGATAAAAACTTCTAAAGAACCAGAGACAAAGGCAAACGAACTACCTAGTACTCGATTAACAAATGGCTGTGCTTGTTGAATGAGGCTGTTGATATCCGGGACATACGGAACTAATTGAGCAGGAATGCGGGTTCTTAGTTCATTAAACCAACTATTAAAGCGCTCAAATCCTTGAGGAACACGATAGGTTAATTCATTAAACTGCTGTGCGAAAGGTGGCACAATCAACAAGAAAAAACCAATAACACATGCAAAAAAGATTGCTACAGATAGCAAAACAGCAATTCCACGCTTCACTCCTGAGCGTTGGAAGCGTTTCGCTAGCCGATTTAAAGTCACAGCCAACACAACTGCGGCAAACATCAGCAATAGCACTTCTCGAATTTGCCACAATATATATAAAGATAGAACTATAGCAATTAAGCCAATCCATTGACCAAGGTTCACAAGCTAACTCCCAAGCGTAGGCAAGATGCAATTTCCTTCCAATGCAGCTAGGTTAGCTGATTTTATTGCTGATGCCTACATTCTTAGTGGTTAATTCTGTTTTTGTACCTGAAATCGCCACAACAGAGCGATCGCCATCATTACACTTGGTAACAAAACTATAATTAATGCATTAGTTGCCGTTCCTGCGATCGCTAAACTCGGAAGTATGTACTTAATTAACAGAGATAGCAACGCTGATAACACAAGCAGTTTCAGAATAAAAATTAGCTGATTTTCCATATTAAATAATTCGTAATTCGTAATTCGTAATTCGTAATTAAGTTTTGTAATGGGGATATAGCGCAAAGTCAGAGCGGAGGTTTCCTCCGATCTGAACTTTGTAAGACCCCAACACAAAACTTGTCGGTTATAGAACTGGGGGACTTAAACCCACGGAACTAGTTAAAGTAAAAGCGATCGCTTAATTAAGCAATCGCCTATATTGTCAACTGATAACTGATTAAGCAGCCACAGGTTCTAACAATTCAATGTTCGAGAACACAAATTCCTGAATCGAAAGTTTTCCTTCTACTTCGGTGCGAATTTCCCGACGATTTAAGATGAAGTAGTTACCGACCTTTTGATACTCATCAGTAAATTCGCTTTTACCACCTTTTTGTTCGCCTGTTTTCGGGTCATGATAAACAGAGTCATAGCGGTGAGATAAATAACCTTCGCCTGTATCGTGGCTGCTGAAAGTGTTGATTGTGACTACAACGCCGTGAATATGACGGTGAACGAGGCTCACTTCATTATTGCGGATTTTGTAGCGATCGCCTTCACCCTTGCCACCGAGAATAATGGCAACAGCACCATCTGTGTCAGTTTCACCATAGCTAAAGGTATTAGCGCTGTGGGTTTCTTCAAAGGTGCGACGGACACGGTGAATAGCGATTTCCCAGGCTTGATTGTGAATCGCTTGTTTAGCTTGTTCGTCATTTACATCCAACACATCTGCTTTGAGGTTGGGGTTGATGCGAACTTTGCCTGTAAACACCTGATCGTCATATTTATAGGTAATATCTGCGGTGTAACCGGAAAAATTCTTGTCCCAAGTATAGCGGTTTTCATAAGCAGCCCGGAAAAGTTCCTGAGCAGAGAGTTGTGCAACTGTCATGTGCTTCTCCTATCGCTACTGTAATTAGCGTTTTAGATTCGTTGGTATTAGCATAGAGGTAATTGTTGAGCCGTGCATAGACCCCAACTGGGTACACTTATGGCTAATTCTCTACATGCCGTATTTGAAGCGATCGCCAATGTCCGCAGTGAGCAAGAATTACGACAAGCTCTAGTGGATAAAATTGGCGAGCATTTTGGCGTGCAAAATTGGGGTATTTATCTCCTAGACGATCACTTAACACCAGAAATCGACGATGTACAAGACATCCCAGCGGTATGCTTAGAGGGTGGTAATCCTGTTGGGCGCTATGTAGTTGAGCGTCATGCTCCCGCTCATGAGCAATTACTATTATCCCCTGACGATTGGAAACACTTTTGTTCGCGCCACGATCACGAACATGTGATGAGCGGCCCAATTGTCTGCGACGGTCGTTTGGTGGGAACATTAAACTTAGCCCGCGATCGCGGTACACCTCCCTTTAACGGCAACGATTTAGCAGACTTAAGTGCTTTGTGCATTCACTTATCAGCAAAACTTGCCACCCTACGAGCAAAGCCCAAAACCTTTACAGAAAATCCCCTGACACCACGCGAGTTACAAATTGCTGAACTCGTAGCGCAGGGGTTAACAAATGCCGAAATCGCCACCAAACTTTGGATTACTCAAAATTCCGTCAAGCAAGCTTTAAAGAGGATGTTCCGCAAATTAGGAGTTTCCGCACGTACCGAAATGGTAGCAAAACTGCATTCCGTTGATATGGGGAGTAGGGAGTAGGGAGTGGGGAGTGGGGAGTGAGAAAGACGCGGGGACGCGGGGACGCGGGGACGCGGAGAATAACTAATGACAATTCCCAACTACGAATTACGAATTACGAATTACGAATTACGAATTACGAATTACGAATTACGAATTACGAATTACGAATTACGAATTAATTCCGCTGTTTGCTTTGTCTGTGTCAGAGATGCTTCGATTAGCTGTTCTCCGAATTTCTTTACTTGCTCTACTAAAATCTCTCCGGCGCTTTCAGGTGAGCCGACGTTGAAAGGTGGTGCTGGATTATACTCAAGTAGTAATTGAATAAACTTAGCTGTTTTCTCACCATACAGATGGGCGGCAACTACGAGTCCAAAATCGATACCAGCAGTCACACCACCGCCCGTAATGCGATCGCGATCAATTACTACTCTTTGCGTTTCCACTTCAACCCCTAGCAAAGCTAACTGATCGCGAAATGCCCAATGACAAGCAGCACGGTAGCCTTGCAGTAATCCCGCCGCCGCCAGAATCAGAGAACCAGTACATACCGAAGTGATATATTTTGCTGTTTTGCTTTGCCGTTGCAAAAATTCCAGCACCTCAGTATCGCGCATCATTTCCACCTGTCCAGGGCCACCAGGAACGCACAATACATCTAATGCTGGACACTCATCAAAAGTAGTAGTGGGTAAAATCGTCATGCGATCGCTGCTTGTCACTGGTTGCAAAGTCTTCCACAACAAATGGACACAAGCATTAGGCATAAAGGAGAATACTTGATGTGGCCCCGTGATATCAAGTTGAGTCATACCAGGGAAAATAACTAGACCAATGTGATATTTTACTAAATTTGTCATTGTTAAATTTCTCAACAACTGTTATGAATAATGGTAAAAGTGACTACTCAATCCGCCTAGGGATGAAATTTGATACCATGAAATATCAAACTCCTTACCCTCTCTGCGCCTCTGCGACTCTGCGTGAGGTAAATCATCCCGCAATTATGCAACGCCTTAATTTCCAATTCCCAATTCCTCATTCCCAATTACAAACTCCAAATTAAATACTTCTGCAAAAGATTGTGCAATATGAGAGCGTACTTCTTGACAAGCAATGCCAGGAATCCATTCGGCTAAACTACCTACAAGCTTATCAGAGATGCCGCAGGGTACAATTTGCTCAAAACCTGCCATGTCTGGGCAAACGTTTAATGCAAAGCCGTGCATGGTAATCCAACGACTGACTTTAATCCCAATGGCGGCAACTTTACGTCCTTGTAACCAAACGCCAGTAAAACCCGAAATTCTTTCGCCCTGCAACTCGTAATTTGCCAATACGCGAATTATCACTTCTTCGAGTTGTCGCAAGTACCAATGCAGGTCTTTACAATGACGTTGCAGATTTAAAATTGGATAACCGACGAGTTGACCGGGACAATGGTAAGTAACTTCACCACCGCGTTCGACTTTATGCACATCATATTTACTTTTGTCAATATCAAATTTGATAAATTCGGAATTGGCTCCTTGTCCCAAAGTGTAGACAGGGGGATGTTCTAGCAAGATTAATGCATCATCAAGGCTGGGGTTGTTAATGCGCTCTGTGAGAAGCGATCGCTGCCATCGATGAGCATCTATGTAAGTCATTAGTCCTTGGTTATATAACAAACAACGGTTTTTAGGTGTTTCCATACTACGGATAATGCCAAAAATCAACTGATATTAGAGAGAAATATATTGCAAGTTAGGTGATTGTGGTCAAAAAATGTCAAGCTATGCAAAGGATTTTAAAGGAACATCAAGGGAACCTGCTTCTGGAAGTACAAAGTGCTAGTTTGAATATACAACCTCGATTGGTTTTGGGAGGAATTCTCTGCAATAAGCATCACGCCAAGACAATAGAGACGAATGCACTGGCTGATGACTCCATATAGTTAATAAAATTGTTTGCATCTAAAACAGAGGATAAAACTTTCATCAAGACTTGTTTTCTTTATCAACAGTGAGCGCACCTCTTGAAACACAGAAAAAGCAACAACGCTTTAACCAACAAGGCAGTTCTAGGAGCGATCGCTCAAACTGCCATAAGCAAGAGATATACGTAAATAGCCAATTGCTTGGCAACCAATTGGAGTTAGCGCAGAGATAAAGAGATCAATTCAGATGCAGCAAGCTTAGAGACGGCGTACCAACAGTACATCAAAACAGTTCACAATTTGTTTTGGCGGCAGTGATAGACCTTACCGCAATCTCTTTTCATACAAAACAAATTCACATCAAAATATCTCAGCGGGGGAGTTTACATGAAGCTTGTCATCCACGGCAAAAATATTGAAATCACCGATGCGATTCGGGAATATGTGCATCAAAAAATAGAAAAAGCAGTTAATCACTTTCAGAACATTACAAATGAAGTAGATGTCCATCTGAGCGTAGCCCGTAATCCCCGAATCAACCCCAAACAAGCGGCTGAAGTCACCATTTATGCAAATGGTAGCGTCATCCGTGCCGAGGAAAGCAGCGAAAATCTATACGCCAGTATTGACTTGGTTGCAGATAAAATCGCCCGTCAACTGCGTAAATACAAAGAACGGCGTCAAGACCAGAAAATTCATGCTCAACCAACGAATGAGGTAGTAGTTACAGAATCGGTGGTGACGGATTTAATCGGCGATCGCACCCCCGAATTACCCAACGAAGTTGTCCGCACAAAATATTTTTCCATGCCTCCGATGACTGTTGCAGAAGCCTTAGAACAACTGCAACTCGTAGGACATGACTTTTATATGTTCCGTAACGCTGAAACCGGGGAGATTAACGTCATTTACGAACGTAACCATGGTGGTTATGGCGTCATTCAACCCCGTAATAATAACGGTCATACCAACGGCAAGAATGGCAAGACAGCCCAAGCTAACATTGCCATGCCGGAGAAGTCGCACTCGAAGTGAGGAATGGGCAAGAGGACGCGGGGACGCGGAGAAATTTTCTCCCTCACTCCCTCATCCCCCGGTTGGTGAGTTTCGACTACGCGGTAATCGAGCGAAGTCGAGATTCAACTACCGCAAGTCGAATCACATCCCCAGTCCCTCAAACCGCTAGCTGTTGTACAGTTTTGAGCGCTTCTTCAACGTGACCTTTAAAGTTAAACATTGAATCGAAGACATATTGCACGATTCCTTGTTGGTCAATCACGTAAGTAACGCGACCAGGAAACAAGCCAAAAGCGGCGGTTGCCCCGTATAGCTTGCGTACTTGGTCACCTTTGTCACTAAGGAGAGTAAATGGTAGCTGGTGCTTGGTAGCAAATTTTTGGTGAGATTCGTTAGAGTCAGAACTTACACCGATAACTTCAGCACCAGCCGCTTTAAAAACTTCATACTGATCGCGAAAGGCACAGGATTCTGTCGTACACCCTGGTGTGTCGTCTTTGGGATAAAAATACAACACAACAGCTTTGTTGCCGCGAAAATCTCTCAGGCTTACAGTTGAGCCATTTTGAGCGGGTAGAGTAAAATCAGGCGCGGTATCTCCAACTTTGATTGTCATGGCTACTAAAAAATTCCAAATTTAAACTTATATTAATAATTATTAGTCATTGTTTACAGATTTTTTACTTGTAGCGAATAACACAAGTTTTTACAAGTATTTAATAGAGTCTATTTGCAAAGCTCAACCTTTGTTTCATCAGACTGATGCTCAAACGGTTAGCTAACGAATAGATCCCAAATGGATTCTATAAATGTTGCAATAGTTATTTAGTAAAAAATTTTATTTATGCGCCTGACTTCATTAGATGTTTTTCGCGGCATTACTATAGCTGGGATGATTCTTGTCAATATGGTGGGGGTAGCAGATAACGTCTATCCTTTTTTAGCCCATTCTGATTGGCACGGTTGTACACCGGCTGACTTAGTATTTCCCTTCTTCTTATTTATTGTTGGCGTAGCGATGACTTTTTCCTTGTCAAAGTACACCGAAGCTAATAAACCTACCAAAGCTGTATACTGGCGTATCTTACGCCGTGCCGCTATACTTTTTGCCTTGGGGTTACTATTAAATGGCTTTTGGAATAAGGGTGTTTGGACATTCGATTTGGGTAGCATCCGCATCATGGGAGTATTGCAACGCATCAGCCTTACTTACTTGTTTGCCTCTCTAGCAGTCCTCAACCTACCGCGTAAAGGTCAATGGATACTGGCAGCGGTTCTACTCATTGGCTATTGGCTAACGATGATGTATGTGCCAGTACCCGATTATGGTGCAGGAGTCCTAACAACGCGGGTAGGCAACTTCGGCGCTTATATCGACCGCTTAATTATACCGAAAGCACATCTGTACGCAGGTGATGGTTTCAAAAACTTGGGAGATCCAGAAGGGCTTTTCAGTACTATTCCCGCGATCGCCAATGTTCTTGCTGGCTACTTCGCTGGTCAATGGATACGCGCTAACCAAGTAAAATCACGTACAAGCGTAGGCTTAGTATTATTTGGCATTGGTTGCTTAATTATCGGTTGGGCGTGGGGTTGGACATTCCCCATCAACAAAAAACTGTGGACAAGTTCTTACGTTATCTTCACCACAGGTTGGGCATTACTATTGCTAGCAGCTTGTTACGAACTCATCGAAGTGCGCCTAAAACGTCGTTGGAGTCAACCCTTTGAAATTATGGGGTTAAATGCGATCGCTCTTTTCGTAGCATCTGTATTATTAATTAAGATCCTAGCCAAAACCAAAATCGGCAATGGAGAAAACGCCCTCAGCACCTACAACTGGATTTACCAAAACATTTTTGCATCTTGGGCAGGCACATTCAACGGTTCCCTACTCTTCGCCATAGCCACCGTCTTATTATGGCTCCTAATTGCCATCATCATGTATCGCCAACGCTGGTTTCTCAAAGTTTAAACCCTGAACCTAAGCTGTTCCACATATAACTTGCATAATTAGGGCGGGCAAGATGCCCACCCCATAAGAGTTTTATTTAATTTGATTATGTAATTTAGATGTTTTTTAGCTTAATACTCAGAAACTGAAATCATTCTACTCCTCCACGCTAAAATCCACCTTATCGTAAATATCCCCCAGCAAAACTTGGCAAGGAACATCAGCCAAGTTTAAACTTTCCTCCGCACCTTCAAATTCTGAAAATACCCACTTATTCTTATCTGTTTTCCAGTATTGCTCAACATGCATCGTATACTGGTCAATTAAAACATATTCTTGAAAACTAGGAATTGTTCGATAAGCAGCAAACTTTTCGTCTCTATCGTAACTTTTAGTAGATTTTAATAACACCTCAGCAATCATCACCGGATTTGTAATAGTGTCCTTTCTTCCCTCCTCATACACAAGTGGAACTTGCACAACCATGACATCAGGATACGTATGAATTCGCTTATTAGGAATCCACAGACGCTGATCTGTGACAAAAGCTTGATAATGCTGACGCTTGAGAGCAAAATTTAGTGCAGCATAAAAATTGCCAGCAATTTGGTTATGATTTGGTGTTCCGCCTGTCATCTGAATAATTTGACCATCAATATATTCATGACGTTCCTCTGAATTAACCTCTAATTCTAGATATTCTTCTGGCGAATAGTAGCGTTGTTCTTGTACTTGCATAAATATTCCTCATTTTTGGGTGAATCATAAAGATAATAGACCTCTTGTAAAAGTCCTTTTTTGCATTCTCTTCTCTGCGTCTCTGTCTTGAAAAGTTTCCTACGGAGGGAAACCCTCCTTCTCCTGACGGAGACGCTACGCGAACAGAACTTTTCGCTGCGCCTCTGCGTGTTAGCGAAGCGGGGCGTAGCCCAACAAAAAAATATTTATGCAAAATGTATTCAGGTAAATTGAGTTAGCCAACTGATTTTTTTACTTGAATTCAGTTACCCAAACACCTCTACTTCTTCAATAGCATTAAGTTCATCCAGAATTCGCCAAACTTCCTGTAACATTGCCTCTAACCCTGTGCGGGTAACTGCGGAAATCAAGAAAACAGGAGCGTAAGAGAGATGATTAAGTTGGGTAGCCAGCGCTTCTAAATCTATGGTTTCTCTATCAACCGCATCAATTTTGTTGAGTGCTAAGATTTGCGATCGCCTCTCCAAACCTCGTCCGTATGCTTGCAATTCTTGCTGAATTGTATTGTAATCCCTAATCACATCATCGCTAGTAGCATCAATCAAATGCAATAACACCCGTGTACGCTCGATATGACGCAAAAAATCATGGCCCAATCCGACACCTTCAGCAGCACCCTCAATCAGTCCGGGTATATCAGCAAACACCGTACCATCACCAGTAGGTTTCCGTACCACACCCAAATTTGGTATGAGGGTAGTAAAGGGATAATCAGCAATTTTAGGACGTGCGGCTGATAAGGATGAAATTAAAGTAGATTTGCCCGCATTGGGTAGCCCAATAATACCCACTTCTGCCAAAAGTTTTAACTCTAGGCGCAGCAGCTTTCTCTCGCCTGGTAAACCTGGAAGGGCGTATTCTGGGGCACGGTTCCGGTTACTCAAGAAATGCTGATTTCCCAGTCCACCCTTACCGCCTTCCGCAACACGGAAAGTTTGCCCAGACTCAATTAAATCTCCCAATAATTCGCCTGTTTCTGCATCATAAACAACAGTACCGCGAGGAACTTCAATGATCAAATCCTTACCATTTGCCCCGGTACAATTATTGGGCCCTCCGCGCCCACCGTTTTCTGCTTTAAAAAGATGGTTATACCTGAAATCCAGCAAGGTTTGTAGGTTTTCCTCAGCAACGAAAACTATCGAACCACCCCGTCCGCCATTGCCGCCAGAGGGGCCACCAGCTGGTACATACTTTTCACGTCGGAAAGCGACAATACCATCACCACCTTTGCCAGCTTCAACTTCAATTTCTGCTTGGTCGATAAATTGCATATCTTTAGAGTCCTGAGTTATGAGTGCTGAGTTGTGAGTTTTAAATTATAGGTTTTTAATTAACACTTCACTCCTTACTCTTTACTTTTAACTCAGCACTCGGCACTCGGCACTCGGCACTCAGCACTCAAATATATGGTGAAACATCTTCGCCACATTCATCTGCTAAATAGGAGAGGGCGCGGAAACGCAAACCTACCATTTGTTCATATAGTGGGTTGAGTTTACACATTGGTGGGATGTGAACAATTTTGCGTCCGAACAAAGTGACATCGCGCTCAAAAGGACATTGGGAGGGGATCATTTTACACAAAAAGCGGGCTACTCTGGGGTCTTGGACATCTAATTTGTCCATCCAGTCGCGCAGGGGATTGAGTGCATCTAGCTGACGCTTTGTAGGCGCAATTGTGGGGGTAATTTGCTCTGGATGTTCTAGAGTTTGGCGTAGGGCTTCTAGTAAATGCTCTGGTTGTTCCAGGGCTTGACAAAATTGGTGTAAGATAACGTCTTCGCTGGGAGAATAAGTACCATCTGCGATCGCTACCATAACTGCTGTACGCAAAAAGTTTTCAGCTGCTGGTGTAGCTCTGCCCAATACTGTAGCTAATTCTTCTGGTGTAATTACCTCCAATGACTCAAAATCCAAGCACGGAGCTAATTCATTTTGGGTAATACTAGCAATTATTTCCTGTTCTTGAGCATCAAAATTATCATCTGCCCAAGCAATAGTAAGCAGTCCACGTAGCCAAGCGGCAATTTGTTCGCTGCTGTAGGGGGATTGAACAGCATCTTTCATAAACTCACGCCTCAAGCTTTCTCAGTCAATACTAAGCTACCTTGAAGGTGGCTTAACTGTTGTAAAAATCACATTAAGGCTCTAACAATTTGTTACTTTTCCAACCATTAAAGGGATAGGACTCATATTTGATTTGGTGAAAAAACTCCGTATACCGTTCAAGGACGCGGGGACGCGGAGAAGGCGAGACGCGGAGAAAGAATTCAGGCGGGGTTTCAATCCCCGTCTGAATTCAAGCCACTGAATCGTTCGCGCAGCGTCTCGAAGAGAAGATTCAGTGGGGGTCTTAAACCCCTGGGACTTGCGTCCCCGCGTCCCCGCGTCTCCGCGTCTTCTTGATAAAATCTCTCTTCCCCCACTACGCCACTTGACGGCAGTTGCTCCACTTGGGGTTTACCACCGCTTTCGATGAAGTGAATCTCTCACTTTCAAGTAGCCATTCTCAACCTTGAGGAAAATCTTAAAACTTTTAGTATCTAGCTACAACACTTAAAACACTCTATTCGCAAAGCGATCGCATAAATGCAGTCTTCTCATGAATGAATCACAACCACGTTAAGCTGGTTATACAGTAGCAATTTGTTGCACTTTTTATATGAAAATCTCTGTTAGTGTTAATTTTTAACTTTTCCTGCTTGAGAAACCCGGAATGCTAGACCACATTTTTGATTATCTCCAGTTTCATTTCAGCGTCGAAGCCCCCATAGTCTTACTGATCCTGGTGTTCTTAGAAGCGGTGCTATCTGCTGATAATGCGATCGCTCTTGCTGCAATTGCCCAAGGATTAGAAGACAAAAAACTAGAACGTCAAGCCCTCAACTTTGGCTTAGTTGTCGCCTATGTCCTCCGGATCACTCTAATTCTCACCGCTACTTGGGTGCAGAAATATTGGCAATTTGAATTATTGGGCGCTGCTTACTTGCTATGGCTAGTATTCCAACATTTCACCTCCGCAGAAACTGATGACGATCATCATCACGGCCCTCGCTTTAACTCTTTATTGCAAGCAATACCCGTGATTGCCTTCACGGATTTAGCATTTTCTTTGGATAGCGTTACCACAGCGATCGCCGTTTCTCAAGAAAAATGGTTAGTACTGACGGGTGCCACAGTAGGGATTGTGACACTGCGATTCATGGCTGGTTTATTTATTCGGTGGTTGGATGAATATGAAAACCTAGAAGATGCAGGCTATATAACTGTAGCTTTAGTGGGTTTACGTCTGTTATTGAAAGTCGTCAACGATGCCCTAGTACCGCCAGAATGGTTTATGATTGGTGCGATCGCCCTCATCCTCGGTTGGGGATTTACCAAAAAGCGCACCGTGACTTCATTACCCCAAGAAGAACCAGAAAAGAGCGAAGTGTCGAAGTGAAGGGGGACGTGGGGGATGAGGGAGATGAGGGAGATGAGGGGGATGAGGGGGACGTGGGAGATGAGGGAGATGAGGGAGATGAGGGAGATGAGGGAGATGAGGGAGAAAGATAATTACCCAATCCCCAATCCCCAATCCCCAATCCCCAGTCCCCAATCCCCAATCCCCAATCCCCAATCCCCAATCCCCAATCCCCAGACTACTCGTGCAACCAAGGGGTAATATCTGGTTGCCAGTTGACTAATTCTTCATCCTTAAACCATAAAGCAACTTCCCGCTTGGCAGTTTCTGGAGCATCAGAACCGTGAATGAGGTTGCGACCAATATTGATGCCAAAATCGCCGCGAATTGTTCCTGGTTCTGCTGTTAAGGGATTTGTTGCACCAATAATCTTTCTTGCCGCAGCTACAACACCGTCACCTTCCCACACCATCGCTACTACCGGGCTAGAGGTGATAAATTCAACTAGACTGGGGAAAAAGGGTCTTGAGCGGTGAACATCATAATGTTGTTCAGCCAATTCTCGACTGACTTTCAAAAACTTTAAACCAACAAGAGTAAAGCCCTTAGTTTCAAAGCGACGGATAATTTCACCCACTAGGCCGCGCTGTACGCCATCAGGCTTAATTGCTAAGAATGTGCGCTCCATTGCTATCTCCCAAAACTTAATAAAATTTTTATCTTAGTCGTTTGTCGTTTGTCCTCTGTTACAAAGTTCTAATCGCCGGAAGCCGCCGCTCAGACTTTTCGCTGCGGCAACCCCTTCGGTGTACGGAGGAAACCCCCTGGTGACTTTGCGCTTTGTCGTTTGTTCTTTGTTTTTTGTCCATAGTTTAATATTTTGCACTCCCAACTAATCACAAATGACCAATGACAAATGACTAATGACAAATGACCAATCAGAGTTTATCTCAGAAATTATCTCTAGGTATATATCAGTTCTCAGATGAATGAGTTAAATTGTTAATTCGTGGGTGAAACACAGAGGTCACAAACAAATGGGTGTTGAGTCAACTGCTACATCTGACGAGGTGGTTAAACTGTCGTCCAATGGACTTAAAGAAGTGAAAAATCACAAACAAAAAAAGCTGTTACCACCAAGTACTAACACAGGAGAGTTACCTCGCTCCTGGAAAATAGAAGATAGTGAAGCCCTATACCGGATTGAAGGTTGGGGACAGCCTTATTTTTCGATTAATGCTGCTGGACACGTTACCGTTTCCCCTAAAGGCGATCGCGGGGGTTCTCTAGACTTGTTTGAGTTAGTCAATGCCCTCAAACAGCGTAATTTGGGACTACCGATGTTGATTCGGTTTTCTGATATTCTAGAAGACCGAATCGAGCGGTTGAATGCTTGTTTTGCTAAAGCGATCGCCCGCTATAACTACCCTGGTGTCTATCGTGGCGTGTTTCCCGTCAAATGCAACCAACAACGGCATTTGATTGAAGATTTAGTGAAGTTTGGCAAACCTCATCAATTTGGTTTAGAAGCTGGTTCCAAGCCAGAATTAATGATTGCTCTGGCTATCCTGAATACACCAGGAGCATTGTTAATTTGCAATGGCTACAAAGACCGGGAATACGTCGAAACTGCAATGTTAGCCCAAAGACTAGGACAGACACCAATTATCGTCATAGAACAGATTGAAGAAGTCGATTTGGTGATTGCTGCCAACCGTCAATTAGGCATTAAACCAATCTTAGGAGTCCGAGCTAAACTCAGTACTCAAGGTATGGGACGCTGGGGAACCTCTAGCGGCGATCGCGCTAAATTTGGTCTAACTATGCCAGAAGTGATGGAAGCAGTTGACAAGTTACGCGAAGCAGACATCCTCGATTCGTTGCAGTTAATGCATTTCCATATTGGCTCACAAATCTCCGCCATTAATGTGATTAAAGATGCCATCCAAGAAGCCAGCCGCATTTACGTAGAGTTGGCGATGCTGGGAGCAGATATGAAATATCTCGATGTCGGCGGTGGCTTGGGTGTAGATTATGACGGTTCTCAAACCAACTTCTACGCTTCAAAAAATTACAACATGCAAAACTATGCCAACGATATCGTGGCAGAGTTAAAAGATACCTGTGCAGAACGGCAGATACCCGTACCAACACTGATTAGTGAAAGTGGACGAGCGATCGCATCTCATCAATCAGTGCTGATTTTTGATGTTCTCAGTACCAGTGATGTCCCCCTAGATGCACCAGAACCGCCTCAAGAGGGGGAATCCCCAGTTATTAATTACTTGTGGGAAACCTACCAATCGATCAACATAGAAAATTATCAAGAGTTTTATCATGACGCGACTCAATTCAAAGAAGAAGCCATTAGTCGCTTCAACTTAGGAATTTTGCGCCTCAGAGAACGAGCCAAAGCCGAGAGACTTTACTGGGCTTGCTGCCAAAAAATTCTTGACATTACCAGACAGCAAGAATACGTACCTGATGAACTGGAAGACCTAGAAAAAATCATGGCCTCCATTTATTACGTCAATCTTTCAGTGTTTCAATCAGCACCAGATTGTTGGGCGATCGACCAATTATTTCCCATCATGCCAATCCACCGCCTCAGCGAAGAACCGACGCGGCGAGGAATCTTAGCAGACCTCACCTGTGATAGCGATGGCAAAATAGATCGCTTTATTGACCTGCGTGATGTCAAATCGGTTTTAGAACTGCATACCCATAAACCAGGAGAACCTTATTGCTTGGGGATGTTCTTAAATGGAGCTTACCAAGAAATCATGGGTAACTTGCACAACTTATTTGGCGATACTAACGCGGTTCACATCCAACTAACACCCAAAGGCTACCAGATCGAACACGTGGTTAAAGGTGATACCATGAGCGAAGTCGTGAGTTACGTACAGTACGACTCCGAAGATATGGTAGAAAACATTCGCCAGCGTTGCGAGCAAGCCTTAGAAGAAAAGCGCATCACCCTAGCAGAATCTCAGCGACTCTTGCAAACCTACGAGCAGAGTTTGCGGCGGTATACGTATTTGAATAGTTAGGGAGTAGGGAGTAGGAAGTGGGGGATAAGGGAGAATAATCAATTCGCAATTCCCCAGTCCCTGTTCCCTGTTCCCTAATTCACATTTGTCTCCAACAATTCAGCTATTGCTTGGCGTTCAACGGGAGTGTGGGATGGTGGTGTCTGGCGGGCATCGGTAATCAGCCAGTCTAAAGCAGCAGCTTGGACATCTATCGCTGCCCCAGTTTTATCTACGCAATAGCGCCCAAACACCAATTTATCAACTAAGCGGACTCCAGGCCCCAAGCGCGACCATTCAAATATCACACTATTTTCTACTGTGGCACCACTACATATCCAACAATTAGGGCCAATCATCGCTGGCCCTACAATTTTCGCTCCATCTTCAATTCTCGTCATGCCACCAATGTAAACAGGGCCTGTAATATCAACTTTGTCCCAATTCACGGCAACATTTAAGCCAGTGTATATACCAGGGGAAACTTCATGACCTGGAATTTGCACATTTTTGATTTCTCGCAGCAGTACACCGCGAATTGCTCGCCAGTAATCAGGGACTTTACCAATGTCTACCCATTCAAAATCCATCGGTATAGCATAAAAGGGCGCATTCATTTTTACCAAATCGGGAAACAGCTGACCACCAATGTCATACTCTACTCCCGAAGGAATGTATTTAAATACCTCTGGCTCGAATATGTAAATACCCGTATTGATATTGGTACTCAAGGCTGCTTCGGTTGAAGGTTTTTCTTGGAAAGCTTTGATGCGATTATCGTCGTCAGTGACGACCACGCCGTAACTAGAAACTTCTTCTTTGGGGACAGATTTTGTAATAATAGTAGCGATCGCCCCCTTCGATTTATGCCACTTCACCGCCGCAGTTAAATCTAGATCAATTAGAGCATCACCACACAAAACTACAAAAGTATCATCAAAAAACGGCGAAAAATCTTGGATACGCTTCATCCCTCCGGCGGAACCAATAGCTTCCCCCACCAGTTTTCCGTCGTCATCAATTTTACCTTCAAAAGAATAAGCAATTTGTACCCCGAACCGTTGCCCATCACGGAAATAATTCTCAATTTCCTCAGCTAAATGGCTGACGTTGACCATAATCTGATCAAATCCATGTTGACGTAATAATTCCAGTAAAAATTCCATCACTGGCTTTTGCAGGATAGGAATCATTGGTTTGGGAGTAGTATAGGTAATCGGACGCACGCGAGTACCTTTGCCCGCCGCGAGAATCATCGCTTTCATAAAAATTTATTCCTCAACCACAAGCCAGTTTACTTTTATCAAGTGATACTTAATCATTTGTTTTCAATTCTGCTCTATAGTTATCTCAAGTTTTGGGATAACGGGGGATTTACTGGTTGTTGCAACCATAGATAAAGGCAGGTGACAAGCGATCAGTTATCCTTTCAATTTACTCGGATTTTGGGGCTGAAGCAAAAACCCATAACACCGAGTTTAGCGGAATCAGTTCAATGGTTGCTCGTTTGCAATTAAACGAATTTTAATCTCATGGTAAAACTCCTCTTGAAATAGCTCTACTTTTGATTGAGCCGATAGCAACAGTAGCGCCCAGAAAACGCTAACTAAGTGACTATGCTCTGACTCATGTCCAGATCCGTTTTGATTTGGTTGCTTTGTCTGAGTCCACAACTCTACAAGCTGTTCCAGATTCAACCAATTTTGTTCTAAATTTAGCTCTTGTGCTGAAAGATACAAAACCTGTTCCAGTTCCCCAGCTACTTCTGTTAAATTCTCCTGGTGAGCTAAATCTAGTGCTTCCCGCATCATTTGGATGCTGGGTTGACGCTTGGGACGGGCAGGTTTGCTCACCTTTTGTACTAGTTTGAGCTGATCCGCCATGATTTGTAATTGCTCAATTAACTCTTGCAGAGTCACACGGCGTTTTGATGGTGGCATTGCTGCTGGACGACGACGCAGTTGCTTTTCTAGTGGCAAACGATGAGCCTGATGTAATGCACCATCTTCAAGATTTAACAAAGTGTCATCTATGACATCTTCTACATTATCTACGGTTGACAATTGCATCAAAGTATTAGCTTTGAATAAAACTAGCATTGATGCTGATAAAAAAGCTTGTCCAGATTGCGATAAATCAGCCTCATAGCCTCTTGCTGTAACCTCCGGTGCCATTAGTTCTAAGTAACGGTCAATTACCTCGATCACTTGGACATCCCAAGGATCAATTTCCCCCCGCTCTGCTTGGTCAATCAGGAGTGTAATTGTTTCTAATAGCTCGGAAGCATCCATTCTGATTTCCGATTACGCAAGTTTTGATATGAGATGTCAGAAAAAATACAGACTTTACACGCCTTTACAACAAAAGGGTGTAATTATGAACTTGATACCTTAGCCTAGCATGATTACGAATTCGTAATTCGTAATTCGTAATTAAGACACTTTCGATAAGTCCTGTAGAGACGCGCTGTTTGCAGCATGTGCAGCTAAAGTAAAGCTAACTTGACAATATGGCAACTAGGTTTTACTATCCAAGTAATGCTAAGAAAAACCCATACAGCATTCCACGTAAAAATCCCACAACCAAACATCAAACAAGTTTCTTACCCCACTCCCCATTCTGATGAATAAGTTTTTCAGCTATGCAAAACCGTCTACGTTTTCTCAGGGCTGAACAAAACTGGTCGCAGGCAGAATTGGCAGAACGTTTAGATGTTAGCCGTCAAACGGTTAATGCTCTAGAAGTTGGTAAATATGACCCTAGCTTGCCTCTGGCCTTCAAAATTGCTCAACTTTTTCGCTGTCCGATTGAAACAATTTTCTTTCTGGAGGAAAGGTTTATGTATGAAAAATCTCCGTATGAAAGATATGCAGAACAAATTATTTTCTTTGAAAGATATACAGAAAAGGCCGTTCAAGCGATTAAACTAGCTCAAGAAGAGGGTGCCGAAATGGGGCATCAATTTGTTGGTACTGAGCAGATTTTATTGGGACTAATTAAACAAGGCACTGGTATTGCTGGTAAAGTCCTGAAGTCGATGGGGATCAATCTTGATGATGCTCGCTCGGAGGTAGAAAAAATTATTGGTCGTGGTCAACAAGTAAAGGGAGTGGAGTTTCCTTTCACTCCCTTAGCTAAGTTCGCTCTTGATTTTTCATTAGAAGAATCCCGCCAGTTGAAACATGACTTTGTTGGCACAGAACATCTCCTCCTCGGTTTGTTGCGGGTAACTGATGGGGTAGGGGCGAGAGTGTTGCAAATCCTTGGGGTAAACCTCCAAGAACTGCGGCAGCAGGTGTTAAGAGAAATTGAAATTATGCTGCCAAAAGCCACATCTACACCCATTGCAACCAGCCATACCAATCAGATGAAAAACACTGGGTATGATTTGGGTAACTCTCCTATAGACTTTACCTCTGGTGAAATTAGCGCTCGTTTTTGCGCTCTTTTGTTTTCCTGGGTTGAGCCTCGTAAGCTAGGACATATTGTTGGTGCTTCTGCTGGATTTCAATTACCTGATGGGGATGTAGTAGCACCAAAAATCTCTTTCTTTTCACGAGAACGCGTGAAGCGAGTTCCCAGAACCTATCCCGAATTAGCGCCTGACTTGGTAGTGGAGATTAAATCTGCTTTTGACAAATTAGCATCACTCCAAGAGAAAATTCGCCGATTTTTAGACTTGGGAGCGAAGATAGGACTACTCATTGATCCAGATGAGAGGACTGTTGCTATTTATAATTCCAGCAGTGAGTTCAATGTTTTTGGAGAAAGCGACAAGCTGACAATCCCGACGTTGTTACCTGGGTGGGAGTTATCAGTGTTTGAATTGTGGCCGCCTGTGTTTGAGTAAACTAGTCCCTTTGAATCGTGACGGTTGACACAAAGTTATCAGCTTTGCTATTTTTAAGTGCGTCAAACGTGCCTTTAATGGTACCGGCAATAGGAACAGCAACAAGTGTTCCTAATAACCCCGCAATCTCAAATCCCATCAAAATAGACACAAAAATCCAAATGGGATTCAAGCCAATAAAATTGCCGAGTAACTTGGGGGCTAATAAGTTATCTTTAACCTGCTGCATGAGAATCGCCATTAAAGCCACTTGAACTGCTAACCACCAATTTTGTAGTAATACCAAAATTGTTACTAGCCCAATACCTAAAGTTGCACCAATAAAAGGAATGAGTTCAGAGATGCCAATCAATATGGCGAACAACAAGGCAAATGGGATTTTGAGAACTAAAAAAATTGGGGTGAGAGTTACCACCATGAATAATCCCAGTAATAACTGACTGAGAAAAAAGTTACGGAAATTCAATTTTAAGGATGTGGTAAAGGGGACTCGAATATTGGCAGGTAAAAGATTGATTAATCCATACCAGACGCGATCGCCATACAGCAGCATATAAAATGCCAGTACAACCACTAGCACAATGTTAAGTAATCCTGACAGCAGCGTCCCGGCAAATCCCACAGCACTAGAGGCTAGCTGTTGCACTAAATTTTGAATATTGGCATTGATTTGGTTGCTCACCACCCGCAAATCAATCGGTAAACGTCGTTTTTTGGCGATCGCTTCAAACTGCTCCAAGTTGTCTTGACTAGCCATTAACCAATCAGGAATCTTATTCAACAGTTGGGTTGTCTGATCAATCACTAATGGCACTAGAGTGATGCCTACAATTACTACAACAGTTAAAGTTGCGAGTAAAACGATAATCACTGCTTGAGTGCGAGTGATCCGAGCGCGTTCAAAAAACTTAACAGGATAATTTAGGAGAAAAGCCAAAATAGCCGCAACACTGAGGATACTGAGAGGATGCCGAAAATACCGAAAAAGTTCAGACAGCAGCCAAACATTGAGAGCGATAATCGGGCCACTCAAACCATAGATTAACAGACGTTGCAGCAAGGTCGAAGGTCGCATCTGATGCAATCGATTTTCGCAACTCCTTAGAAATTTGTAAAACTGGTATTGGCGTTAATCCTCATCATAGATACTTTTTACCAGTGCGTGTACGAGCGTACTTGATTACCAAGGCAAATTATCATGGATAAAACTATAGCCGACCTTCGCAGAGATTACACCTTGCAGGGGTTGGGCAAAACCGAAGTTGACCCCAATCCGTTTGCACAATTTAAAAATTGGTTTGCTCAGGTATTAGCCGCACAACTTCCTGAACCTAATGCCATGACTCTTGCCACCGCCACACCAGACGGCAAACCCTCAGCTAGAATGGTACTCCTCAAAGATTTTGATGAGCGGGGCTTTGTCTTCTTCACCAACTACAACAGTCGCAAAGGACAAGAATTAGATGTAAATCCCCAAGCTTCTCTAGTTTTTTGGTGGGTAGAACTAGAACGTCAAGTCAGAATTTTTGGGGGTGTGGAGAGAGTTTCGGAAATTGAATCAGATTATTATTTTCACAGCCGTCCTGCCAATAGTCGCTTAGGTGCGTGGGCATCTAATCAAAGTGAAGTAATAGAAAGCCGAGAAATTCTTGAGCAACGCCTGCGGGAGTTACAAAGTAAATATGAAAATCAAGAGGTTCCCCGACCGCCTCATTGGGGAGGATTGCGAGTCATCCCCACAGAAATCGAGTTTTGGCAAGGACGTTCTAGTCGCTTACACGATCGCTTACTTTACAAACGCTTGGAAAATAATAGTTGGAAGATAGAGCGGTTGTCACCGTGAGCGGGACTGGGGATTGGGGACTGGGGACTGGGGACTGGGTAATTATCTTTCTCCCTCACTCCCTCACTCCCTCACTCCCGCGTCCCCGTGTTTTCTTCAAAGTTATGTCACTGGAACTTTAGCAACCAACTGAATTCTGGGGTCTGGCATGAAAGTGTATCGCAGGTAAAACCCTCCCCAGACGAACAGGATAATTAAGAATGTGCCGATACCAAGGGGACTAGGAAGCCAGAAAACTGCTTCTATATGGTTTAGTTCGCCAGGTTGGAGTAGCCAAGTTAGTTGCTTGCCATTTTTTTGTGGCTTGATCGCAGTTTCAGTTTGTTGAATGTTCTTAGCTCCCCAAGGGGTTTTTAAGCTAAATTCTAAATCGAGAATCGAACCAGCGTTAGTCTGGACATTGCCTTTGCTGGAAATTAGAGATAGCGATCGCAAATCCACATCATAAATCAATCGATTCCGTACCAAAAGTAAAAAATTATTCTGGTTCAAAATTAAATTCGATTCAATTTTTGGTAATTCTGAATCAGATTCACTCGTCACAGTTTCAGATGGTTGATTAGCACGAGAGTTAAAAAATCCGTTGAACTTCTTTTGTAATTCCGTAGCATCACTAAAAGGAATTGTGACAATAATTTCTTCTTTGGAGAGTCGCCTAGCTTTACCCTCTAGTTTGCTGGCGCGATGCTCCATACTGTCTAACCATTCATAAACATAATCACCACTAAAACTAGTTAGCCGTTCCCCCAACTTAATATGCTGTACCAGTTCTCCACTATTTGCATGGTCAAAATTAACCGCAACATTGTACTGAACACACCCAGACAGCAACACAGATGTGAGTAACACCAACCACATAAACCGCATTCGCTCAAATACGCCTTTAAACAATGAATTCATACTTAAATCTCCAAAAAGATAAGGGGGACGAGGGGGATGAGGGGGATGAGGGGGATGAGGGGGATGAGGGAGATGTGGTTCGACTTCGCTCACCAACCGGGAGAAAATTTCTCCGCGTCCCCGCGTCCCCACGTCCCCGCGTCCTCTTCCCCAATCCCCCAATCTCCTCATAAACTCAACCAAACCAAGTACGAAACTGTTAAACCAACAGCAATTAGTGCCACCCAGATAAAGCGATTATCTCTGGTATTGACCTGACTCAGGTCAACAAATTCTGGCTCAGCACGTTTCTGTGGTTTAGCTGGTTGGCTGGGCTTGACAGTCACACGAACTTTCTGATCGTTGTCAGAGAGTGCCCCTAAATCGGGGATTTCAGTCATCCATTCACTAGGCCTTTGCAATTTTGGTGCTTTTAAAATGTAAAGTACCCGTCGCGCTTGTTTGCTAGTTTCTAAATGTGGATGGCGCTTAAGCCTTTCGCAAAGAGCGATCGCATCATCTGAACGCCCAGCCGCCTCATAAGCTGTTACTAGCCAAATGTCAATTTCACCCGCCAGTCGAGAATTGGACGATAACAGGGCGCTGGCTTTTTCTAAATTTTCTACAGCTTCGCGGTATTGCCCATTTTCAAAGGCAACTTTCCCCCTCTGGTAGCGAGTTTTAGCAATGTCTATACTTTCTGCACTCACGTTTTGTACACAAATCAGCACTGCTTTCATTTTGCCAATGTCAGCAATCTTTTTGAAATCTTCTTATCAATCGACAATCTTCAAGTCGATAAAATTTTAGAATTTGAGTGGAGATTGGGGACTGGGGATTGGACAAGAGGACGCGGGGACGCGGAGAAATTTTCTCCCGGTTGGTGAGTTTCGGCTACGCGGTAATCGAGCGAAGTCGAGATTCAACTACGCGTTCGCGTTAGCGTCTCCAATAGGAGAAGATCGCCTTTTGTAGGCGAAATAATCTATGTTTCCGAAGGTAAGTAGAAACCCCACCTATAAGTGGGTGGCTGATTTTTCCTATTCCCTATTCCCTATTCCCTGTTCCCTTTCATTGCGTTTATGCACAAAATATGCTGAAAATCAAGTACTCAAAATTAAATTGGCTGGGAGCTGGTATGACACTCGCAGTGATGAGTGCAGCGATCGCTCCAGCTTCGGCTCAGCAGGTAATAATTATTAATGGTAATTCTGGAGTTAGCCGCTCGCCTGCTGTTGGTACCTTTATTTACGGTAGTCCAATTCCTACTCCCATTCTCGTAGACCCAGCTACGGGACTCAGACCACGATCTAATAATTATTCCAATTATTCCTATCCTCAGACAAGACAACAAGTAGGAAATTCCACACTGATTAATCCGACTTTAATCAATCCCACAATTCAAGACTCGACCTTAGTTAATCCAGTAATTATCAATAATTCCTGGCGTCGTACACCATTCAGAGGGCGATCGCGCGTCATCCTAAATTATCCCTGGTAAGTGAGATGTGGTTCGACTTCTCCTGTCAAAGATGCGACGCTTAGCAAGATCTTGAAGGGTACGCGGTAGTTGAATCTCGACTTCACTCGATTACCGCGTAGCCGAAACTCACCAACCAAAAGATGGGGGAGACGCGGGGAAGTAAAGAAAGATTACACCATTCCCAATTTCCCACTCCGAATTACGTTAGCGAAGCGGTAGCGAGTCTTCGAGCGTCATTACGAATTACGAATTACGAATTACGAATTACGAAATTACGGACTAAACTGTGAACCAAGAATCATTGTACCGATACCAACATCGGTAAAGATTTCGAGCAGGAGGGCGTGAGGGATGCGTCCGTCGATGATGTGTGCGGCGCGTACTCCTTGAGCGAGCGATCGCACACAGCAATTAACTTTGGGGATCATCCCGCCACCGACTACACCAGTAGCAATTAAATCGCGGGCTTCGCGAATATCTACTTTCGGTATCAACGTAGACGGGTCTTTGTAATCTTTTAAAATACCCCTTGTGTCAGTTAACAAAATTAACTTTTCTGCTCCTAATGCGGCTGCTATCTCACCAGCTACAGTATCAGCATTAATGTTGTAAGATTGTCCTGTCTCATCTGCGGCTACACTCGACACTACAGGAATATAGCCATTACTGGCGAGGGTTTCCAAAATTTTGATATTGACATTGCTAACTTCCCCTACAAAGCCGATGTCTTCTTGACCTTGAGGACGAGCTGTAATGAGATTACCGTCTTTACCGCAAAGTCCGACTGCTAAACCTCCAGCCTGGTTAATTAAGGCAACAATTTCCTTATTAACTCGACCGACTAAAACCATTTCCACCACATTCATTGTGGGGGCATCAGTGACTCTTAATCCATTTTTAAATTGCGCTTCAATTCCTAATTTATCTAACCAACTGTTAATTTCTGGCCCACCGCCGTGTACCAAAATTGGACGCAAGCCGACGCAGGATAAAAATACAATGTCGCGAATAACTCGATCTTTGAGAGTGCTGTCTTTCATCGCAGCACCACCATACTTAACAACAATAGTGCGACCTGTGAATTGTTGAATGTAAGGTAGTGCTTCGCTTAGCACGCGCACACGGGTGGCTTCAGTTTGCCTGATGTAGTCAGTATCGTTGACCATCACAAGGATTTGTTGAGATTTAAAACCTATGCAGTCAGTGTAGAAGACTTTGGAGTCAAAAGGGAATGGGGAATGGGGAATTGGGGAAGAGGACGTGGGGACACGGGGACGCGGGGACGCGGGGAAATTTTCTCCCGGTTGGTGAGCGAAGTCGAACCACATCCCCTCATCTTCCCCTGCCTCCCCTGCCTCCCCCTCACAGGTGTAGGGATTTTACATTCAATCTGAAAAAGCCTATTTTTTCGTTCCAAAATCTTTCTGTGCGTCTCCCCGTCCCCGCGTCTCCCCGTCCCCGCGTCTTTGCGTCGATCAAAACGCAAAATATTAAAAACCTACACCTGCCCCCTGCTCCTAGCCTCTTTTACTGGCTCTCAATTGCCCGCAAGCCGCATCTGCTTCTAAGCCACGAGAGTAGCGGATGCTAACGGCTATGTTTTGTTGTTTGAGAATGTTCAGGAAAGCTTGAATACGATCGCGGTTAGGGCGTTTGTAGTCTACTTCTTGAATGGGATTGTAGGGAATCAAATTTACATGACTCTGGAATCCTCGCAGACATTTGGCTAGCTCTAGCGCATGTTCTGGTAAGTCGTTGAGTCCAGCGAGAAGAATGTATTCAAAAGTTACGCGTCGTCCCGTAATTTCTACATATTCTCGACATTCGGCGAGTAGATCCACAAGAGGATAGGAGCGGGCACTGGGGATGAGTTGTTCGCGTAGGGCTTGATTAGAAGCGTGAAGACTCACCGCGAGAGTGACTTGCAAATGATGCTGGGCAAAATGACGAATTCGATCGCGAATGCCGACGGTTGAGACAGTTAGCGATCGCTGTCCAATACCAATATCTTGATTGATTGATTTAATCGCAGCCAAAACATTGTCAGTATTTAACAACGGTTCACCCATGCCCATAAATACCACATTGCTCACCCGTTGTTGAAAATCTTCTTGCACAGTCAATACTTGATCAACAATTTCATGACGTGCCAGATTGCGCTTATAGCCTCCCTTGCCAGTGGCGCAAAAATCACAAGCCATCGGGCAACCCACCTGAGTAGAGACGCACACTGTTAAGCGTTTGTCACTGGGTATACCAACAGTTTCAATAATTTGCCCATCTGCCAACTGTAAAAGATACTTGACAGTCCCATCAGGTGCAACAGTGCGATAGTGTAAAGTTGAGCGCCCAACAGGAACTTCGGCAATTTCTGTACGCCATTGTTTAGAGAAGACAGAAATATCAGCTAGCGATCGCACTCCCTTTTGATAGATCCACTCATGCAGCTGCTTACCTCTATAGGCAGGTTGTCCTTGCTGCTGTACCCAAGCAGTTAATTCAGCAACCGAAGCACCCACCAAGGGAGTAATTAATTGTGATTTTTCTCGGTTGTATGAGTCAACCTGAGATACAACAGGCGTAGCAGACATATGAACTAAAAAACCATATAAGAGCTTGTACTAAGCGACCAATAACCTAGACAATCATAGTCACTTATTGATCAATTTTAAACATTTTTTACATCATTGTTTGAAAATTGTCAATAAATTAGGATTGCTATAGGAGCTTTGCCTGATTGGAATTTCAATCTTAAATTCTGCCCCACCTCCAGGTTCAGAAATACACTCAATCTTACCATTGTGTTTATCTACAACTATTTGATAACTGATTGATAATCCTAAACCTGTGCCTTGTCCTACAGGCTTAGTTGTGAAGAAGGGATCAAAAAGTTTTTGTTTAACACTTTCAGTCATTCCTAAACCATTATCTTGAATCGAAATGGCAACCCAATTATTGTCTAACACTTGAGTGCAGATTTTAATTTGACTGGGTTTATTTTGAATTTCTGCTGTTGTTCTTTCTTGATTATGTTTATCTAAAGCATCAATTGCATTACTGAGGATATTCATAAACACTTGGTTTAATTGTCCGGCATAACATTCTATTTCTGGCAATTGACCATATTCCTTACAAATCTCAATAGCAGCATGTTCTGGTTTCGCTTTGAGACGATTTTGTAAAATTAATAGAGTACTATCAATTCCCTCGTGAATATTGACAAATTTCATTTCGGCTTCATCCAACCGAGAAAAGTTGCGTAAGGTCAGCACAATTTCGCGAATGCGTTGAGTACCAATTTTCATTGAAGAAATGGTTTTAGGCATATCCTCAATGAGAAAATCGAGGTCAATTTCTGATATTAAATTTTGCAGTTCTGGGGTAGTATTGATGCAACTCTCTTGGTAAAGCTGAATTAAATTAATTAAATCCTGGGTGTAGTGATCAATATGAGCAAGGTTCCCATGGATAAAATTAACGGGATTATTAATTTCATGCGCTACACCTGCAACAAGTTGTCCGAGACTAGACATTTTTTCGGTTTGAATAAGTTGGGATTGAGTGCGCTGTAGGTTTTGCAGAGTTTGTTTGAGTTCAGTTGCTTGTTGTAGTAGAGTTGCTTGTGAATAGCGCAGTTGTTCTTCAACTTGTTTGCGATCGCTAATATCCCGCAAGAACACGATATATTCTTGGCGCTGGCGAATCATTCTCTGTGAAATCGTAATTTCGATGATGCGTTTACCTGTTTGGGGATGGTTGAAGATTTGTTCGCTTCTATTTTGCCAATAAGCAGGTACATCATCTAGTTCTAATAAAAAATCATTGAGATGATGCCCAATTAATTGATTAGTATCTATCGTCAATAAGACTTCAGCCGCTGCATTAGCTTGAGCGATCGCACCTGTTTCATCAAGTACTAAAATAGTATCTAAAACAGTATCTAAAGCATTTATAAAACGACTCTCAGCTATCTCACGAGCTTCCGCAATCGAGGCAATTTGAGGTAAAGTAGTCCAGCAAGCGATCGCTACTCCCATGAATGATAAAATCATCAAGACAATTGCTAAAAGATTATCATCAATATCACCAGGGAGCTTTTGTAAATTATCTTTAATTACCCAGGCGATCGTTGCTGCCGTACAAATCAATGCAACTAAAATTCCTACCTGAAACCCAACAAAATCTTTAATTTTTACACTGTCAAACTGGCGGCGCTGCACCCACCATTGCAGATGAAAAGGTGGAAAAGCTATCCGCCGAATAGCAGCATCAGCCACTAAAATCAATAGCGGAGACAGCAACCCTGCAACCAAGTCTCGCCAATTCCACGCCAAACCACCAACTATTAAAGCAAAAGCTTCTAAAAGACAAAAACCTAGAGACAACCAAGGCCATCGTATTCCTGGTTGACCACGATTTAACCACAATCCAAAATGAAACATGATGATACAGAGCAAATAGCTAACAGTGATCATCATCACCAAGCTATTCAAATTACTCCACATCAAATAATACACACCGAACACAAAGGTAAATGCTAGTCCGGGTTTCAGCACACCTTGGCGAGAAACAACCGTAAAAACTGGTGATAGATGTCCATCTAAAGCTAGTTGATACAAAATGCGAGGAGTATTAACAATCCCAATTGCAGCACTGAGAAGACTATTAGAGGAAATCAATAGTGTCACAATGAATGAAGCTGATTGACCCCAGAAAGGTGAAGCAGCGAAAAAAGTTTTAAAGGTGTCACCCCCGAATTCCGAATTACTTGCCAAACAGATTAATACCCAAGAACCACCTAAAGAGATAATTGGCATCAGGCAAGCGACTACCGATAGTAAACTCAAAGTTTGACGAGGTTGCTGACTATCGGCAATAAATGCTACTCCTGTTTCCAAAGGATATACAGCATAGACTGCAAAAATAAACCACTTTGGCCATTCAACAACTGAGAAACTCGGCAAACTATTAGGAAAAAATCCATTGCTTTGTGGTGAAAATGCTAACCAACTAATGCCTTGAATAGAAAACAAAAGCACCAATCCTACTGCCGGGATAATGAAACACAGGTGCAGAATCGCTAAGGTGCGTGTGCCGCTAAATGCCACACTAAACAAAATCAGAGTGAAAACGATTTTCATCGGCATTTCTGGGCAAGAAACACCCCAAGGTTCAAGTTGAGCTTTAATTAATTCTGTTAGGATGATGCTACTCAGTGGAAATGCTGCCCAACCAACAAAGTATCCTAAAGCTGCATAACGTCCTAGAAAGGGAAAATTCTCTAGCAATCTGCTGGTGTAGTTAGCGGTTCCTCCTGCTACATCTGGCCATTGCTTCCCCAAAGCTTGCACTTGGAAGCACAACATTAAACCTATAATCGTTGCTGGTATCCATACCCATAAAGCTTGTATCCCCAGTCCATAAGTGATAACTGGTGCCGACGAAAACCATCCCAATAACCCACACAAGCTAAAACCAAAAGTTTCAATAGTAGTTAAAGAACGCGGCAGCTTCATGACTGAGTGGTAATTTTTATCGACACCCAAAATAGGTTGGGTATGCATACTTAGTTAATTTATATTGATACTCTGATTATTTAGATAGCCTATTGTTATATTGTGAAATAAGGGTGAGAATGCTGAAAACTTAAATACTAGATAAAGCTCTAGCTATTTTTATCGGTGAATACCCGCAACAAACACATAATTACTATGAAAAAATACTAATGGCTTTTAGATGAGATTTGAATTTCTTAATGGCTCTATCGTACTTGTTATGCTAAATAAATACTCTGTTAAAAGAGAACAGGGAACGGGGAAAAGAGGCAATCTGAAAAAAGAACATAAAAAAACAAACATGTTTTTCTTTGCCTAGCAAGCTTTATAAGCTTTTTTAGTCCAAACTTTAGCATAATAGTACTGAAGAACCTTCTTAATTACGAATTACGAATTACGAATTACGAATTTATATAGATGGTGTTGCCGTGATTGGAATTGTGATTGTTTCTCACAGCAAACAACTAGCTTTAGGAGTACGGGAACTAGCCGCGCAGATGGTTCAGGGTAAAGTTCCCCTCGCTGTTGCAGCTGGTATTGAAGATGCAGAGAATCCACTGGGTACAGATTCTATTCAGATTTATGAAGCGATCGCTTCTGTATTTACCGAAGATGGTGTATTAGTTTTAATGGATTTAGGTAGTGCTTTGCTCAGTGCAGAAATGGCTTTAGAGTTTCTCTTGGAAGCACAGCAGCAAAAAGTATACTTATGTGAAGCACCCCTAGTAGAAGGTGCTGTTGCCGCCGCTGTTGCCGCCGCTGTTGGTGGTGACATTCAGCAAGTCATTGCCGAAGCCAGAGGTGCATTAGCAGCAAAAGCCAGTCAATTAGGTATAGTCATTAGTCCGTTATCAGTTGAGAGTAACTCAGCCACAACCAATTTAGAATCGCCTACCAAAGAAATTCGGCTCATCGTCAGTAATCGTTTAGGATTACACGCTCGTCCTGCTGCTCAATTTGTCGCTACTGCCGCTCGATTTTCAGCCCAAATTCAGGTGCAGAATTTAACTAGAAATACTAAGTTTGTTCGAGGTGACAGTATCAACCAAGTCGCAACTTTAGGGGTACGTCAAGGACATGAACTGGTAATTACTGCCACTGGTGCTGATGCAGACATAGCACTCGCGACATTACAAGGCTTATTCGCTAACAACTTTGGTGAAGATAATACCGCTTTTGCACCGACAACGACATCTCACCCAGCAGTTACCCCGACTACCCCAGGCGAGCTTTCAGGAATTGCAGCATCTCCAGGAGTGGCGATCGCTCCTGTTGTTCATTATCAACCCACCCCAATTGCAATTACGCAATATCACGTAGATGACGCTGAGGCAGAGTGGCAACGTTTACAATCAGTAATTCACATTGCCAAACAGCAAATTCAAGCATTATTCGCCCAAGCATCAATGCAAATTGGGGATGCTGAAGCTGCGATCTTTGATGCTCATTTATTATTTTTAGAAGATCCAGTATTACTAGAAGCGGCTCACCAACGTATTGTGGAGCATCACCTCAATGCGGAAGCCGCTTGGCAAGCCGTAGTCAATGAAGTCGCAAACTCCTACTATACCCTAGAGGATGCTTATCTCCAAGAGCGAGTTGACGATGTTATGGACGTAGGCAAAAGGGTACTGCGATTACTAGTTGGTAACGCGCCTCCAGACTTAAATCTTGGTGAACCTGCAATTATTGTCGCCTCTGATTTAACCCCCTCAGACACCGCCGGACTAGATCCCACAAAAGTCTTAGGGATTTGTACTACTTCTGGTAGTGCAACCTCCCACAGCGCCATTATTGCCCGGACATTGGGTATTCCCGCTGTCTTGGGAATAGAGAAAGGAGTGTTGTACCTGGAAGATGGTACAATCATGGCCCTCGATGGCGAGAGTGGTAAAGCATGGGTAAAACCACAACCAGATACTCTCGGTGTACTAGAAGCCAAGCGAGAAGCATGGCACACTGCTCAGCAGCAAGCACGAGCCACAGCGCACCAGCCAGCAATTACCCGTGATGGTCGGCGCTTTTGTATCCTTGCTAATATTGGTAGCATTGCTGATGCTCAAGCAGCTGTGGCTAATGGTGCAGAAGGTGTAGGACTGCTTCGTACCGAGTTTTTATATCTTAACCGCACAAGTGCGCCCCAAGAAGCAGAACAACTGTCAGTTTATCAGGCGATCGCCCAAGTTCTCAACTCGCAACCGTTAATTATTCGTACCCTAGATGTCGGTGGTGATAAGCCACTGCCTTACTTGCAACCAACAACCCCAGAAGCCAACCCTTTCTTAGGCTGCCGAGGAATTCGTTTGTGTTTGGATCAACCGGATTTATTCAAAACACAATTGCGGGCAATTTTACGCGCTAGTGTAGGGCACCAAATTAAAATTATGCTGCCCATGATTGCTACTGTCATGGAGGTGCGTGCAGCTAAAGCAATCTTGGCAGAAGTACAAGTAGAACTTCAGCAAGCTAATATCCCCTTCGATAGTGCGATCGCATTGGGCGTTATGATCGAAATTCCCTCAGCAGTGGCGATCGCCGATCAGTTAGCCGCTGAAGTAGACTTTTTTAGTATTGGTACCAACGATCTGAGCCAATATATCATGGCGGGCGATCGCACCAACCCCAAAGTGGCAAATTTGGCGGATGCACTACACCCAGCAGTATTGCGAATGATCCAGCAAACTGTGCAAGCTGCTCATGCAGCTGGTATTTGGGTAGGGTTATGTGGTGAACTAGCAGCAGATCCTTTAGCAGCACCAATTTTAATCGGTTTGGGATTAGATGAATTAAGCGTCAATCCTCAAGCCATACCTGCAATCAAACAAGCAATCGCTCAATTAACCGTACTTGAGGCAGAAGCGATCGCAGCATCAGCATTGCAACAAGATTCCGCAGCTGATGTCAGACAGTTACTTATTCAACAGTAAGACATATGCGTGTAAAGATAATATTTCGTGCATATAGGCTGGTTAAACAACTATCTGCCAAATTTTGATAGTTTTATCAGAACTACCACTAATTAACAACTTACCATCAGAGCTAAGGGCAAGAGAATTCACTGGCCCTAAATGTCCGCTGAGAGTTTGCAACAATTTGCCTGTGGAAACACACCAAATTTTGATAGTTTTATCGACACTGCCACTAAACAGGGTTTGTCCATCCTGACTGACAGCTAAACATTTCACTGCCTCAGTATGCTCAGTCAATGTATGTAAAACTTTTCCTGTAATCAAGTGCCAAATTTTAATAGTTTTGTCAGCACCACCACTTAAAAGTAGTTGTCCATCAGGACTAATAGCGATCGCCTTGACATCACCTTCATGATTACTAAGTGTTCGTAATGGATCACCTGTACGAGGATTCCATAATCTAATTTTATTATCAGAACTACCACTAACAAGCATCTGCCCATCAGCACTGATAGCAATAGCATGAACAGCGGATGAATGCCACAGCGTACAAATGCGATCGCCTTTATGCAAATTCCAAATTTTGATTTTATTACTCCCACTGGCGAGAATCTGCCCATCAGGACTGATTACCACTACATTGACTGGTTTTTGATGCCCTAAAAGGGTGTGGATGAGTTTACCTGTTTTCAAGTGCCAAACTCTAACATTACTTCTGGGATGTTCGCAACTACCAACCGCAAGCAAATTTCCATCGGGACTGATAGCCACGGATGAAACTTCACCGCAATCATCGAGAGTCCGAGTCAGTTTACCAGTTTGAAAATTCCGCATCCTAATGGTTCTATCTGCACATCCACTCACCAAAATTTCCATATCAGGACTAATGGCGACAGCCGTCACTTTGCAAGGATGTGCAATTTGAGTGTAGCTGAGAGTGGCAGGTTTTAGGGTGAGTTTGTGTTTGAGATTGGCGATCGCATCTAAAATTTTCTCAAGTTGGTTTACACTCTGACTCTCACCGATTGTCGTGAAATATTGCTTTAACTTTTGGATATATTCTTCATCTTCTATCCTGACAGTTGATGACATTGCCTCTAAGGGGTTAAAAAATTGCTGTGGCGAAACTTCACGCAATTCTAACCATGTAGCTATGGAGTAATCGATTTGTTCTTGTGCTAAAGAGCGATCGGGTAAATGGGATAAACTTTGAGCTAATTGTAAAGCCAACTCTGGAACCCAATAACGTCGCTCTTGTTCTAAAGCTTGGTAAACTTGTTTGTAGCCTGTGGTAATTGCTTGCAATGATTGCCAATCGAGAACATCTTTGAGTAAATCCGGCAATAACTCTGGCAGTAATGGTGGTACATCATAGTGGATTAAGTGATAGACATCTGCCACCCAAGCAGCAACCAGAATATGACAGGTAATCAATACCTGGCAAAGTTGTTCAAAATCTTGATAATTAACTTGATATTGCAAGTCTAACTTACTAACATCGATTCCTTTAGCTTGCCATTTTTCTGCCTTTTCCAAAATTGCTAAATTCCAGACATTATCTTTACCAAGTTGATTAACTTCGGCTAAATTTTCTCCTAATGCTAACAATTTATTTCTAGTTTTCTGCCATTCTAAAGCACGGCTTTTTGCTGATTGTTGGAGAATTTCTTGATAAGATAATCTGGCAATTGTTTTGTAATAATAACTTGCTTGTCTTAGTCCCCAGTAAGCAATACGAAAATTTAGGTAATCTCCCTCAGTTTCTGATTCTAGAATTAAAATAGGCTCGGTTTTCAATACACCAAACAAAGCCTTAATACTAGATTCACTATGAAATCGTTTACTATCCCACGCTCCGGCTAAAAATTCTATTGGTCTAATAGGATTTTGCAGATAATAGTGCTTATTTATAAACTTGCGTAACCCTTCAGCTAATATTAGCTCAATTTCTGGAATATCATCGTTTTTTTCATCAAATTGGTCAAACTTTACTTGCGGGGGAGCTAGAAAGATTTTGAGGGGTGCATGACTATCGCTAGTATGAGAATCTAAAATTTGTGAAGGATATAATCTTAGGGGCCAGCTATCAAGAATTTTATTGATTTCTGGTAATTTGATAGCTGTTTGTCTCTCTTGATTAACTATTTGTAATTGTGTTTCCCGATGATAAACTGCTAACTGTTTTTGCAAAAGTTTTTCTTGTTCTACCCCCGTGGTATAATTATCTGTCCGGGTTGAGATATTGACAGCTTGAAAGACTTCTTGAATGACTTGTGGTAGCTGGTGGGTGGTTTTATTTAAACCTTCCTCTGTTCTTTTTTGGACTAGGGCTACAATTACAGGTGCAAACTCTAGTATCAGTTGAATTAACAATCTTAAACCTGGCTCCATAAGGAGAATCCTGTTAAATAATTCGTAATTCGTAATTAAATAAATCACATTAACAGTATGTTGCAAAAATTCCGTAATCAGCTATTATGCATTTAAATTGCAAATTCACTGGTTGTCATTAGTATTTACAAACATAGTTCGTCTCTTACTATAGCAGTCGAAGCATAGTTTAGGACATTAACTAAACATAAAGCCAAAAGACCAACAGACTTTCAACTCTATTCCCTGTTTCCTGTTTACTAATATTATTGAAATGCAAACAGACGCAGAGTGTTAGAGAATTTGTGATAAAAATTTACGGGTTCGTTCTTCTTTGGGGTTGCTGAAAAAGGTATTAGGGGTTGCTGACTCAACCAGAGAACCATCATCCATTAAAATTACTCGATCAGCGACTTCACGAGCGAATCCGACTTCATGGGTAACTACCACCATTGTCATCCCATCACGGGCGAGACTTCGCATTACATCTAAAACTTCTCTTACCATCTCTGGATCTAAAGCTGAGGTGGGTTCATCAAACAGCATAATCTTAGGTTGCATAGCCAAAGCACGAGCGATCGCTACCCTTTGCTGCTGTCCCCCAGACAACTGTCCTGGATATTTATGTGCTTGTTCTAAAATTCCTACTCTTTCTAACAGTTTTTTGCCCATTTCTTCAGCTTCTAATTTCTTCAACCGACGTACCCAAATTGGTGCCAAGGTAATATTTTGCAGCACTGTTAGATGAGGAAATAAATTAAACTGCTGAAACACCATTCCTACTTCCCGTCGAATTGCTTCAATATTTCGCAAGTCATGGCTGAGGGTAATTCCATCAATAATAATTTTGCCTTTTTGATATGCTTCTAAAGCATTAAATGTCCGGATAAAAGTTGATTTACCTGAACCTGAAGGCCCCATTAAAACTACTACCTCCCCACGATTTACTGTTAAACTTACACCTCTTAGAGCATGGAATTTGCCATACCACTTTTGCACATCTTCAGCGATAATTATCGGCGTTGATTCTGTTGTCATTAATTTTTACCTCTAAGCTACATCTGTACCGAAGTAACTGGGAACCTCGAAGGTATTCGCCAAATTTCCTGCTGTCTTTCCAACATAATAGAAGCCTCATCTAGCCATCGCGCAGCTACTGGCTTAACTGTCTTTCTAATCGCCGAGAAGCCAAGGACATTGAATAACAAAACACCCAATAAATCAAGCCAACAAATAGATAAACTTCTGCATAACGCCCAATAAATTGCGGCTGTGCCAATATCGAACGAGCAATGCCAGTTAGTTCTACTAATCCCACTAGAGATAAGAGGGAAGTGTCTTTAAATAAACCAATAAACTGACCAACAATTGCAGGAATAACAGCACGTAATGCTTGAGGCAATACAATAAATAAAACTACCAAAGGTGTATTTAATCCTAACGCTTTAGCGGCTTCAAATTGTCCACGCGGGATTGCTTGCAGTCCGCCACGCACGTTTTCCGCCATATAAGCTGCACTAAACATCACCAGTCCCGCGATCGCTCGCACTACCCGATCTAATCGTAAATCTGTTGGTAAAAATAATGGCAGCATTACCTGAGCCAAAAATAAAATCCCAATCAGCGGCACTCCTCTAATTATTTCAATATACAGAATAGAAAACCAACGTATTACTGGTAGATTATTTGTACGTCCTAAAGCTAGTAATACACCAAGAGGAAAAGAAAGCACAATGCTAATAGCTGCCATCAATAAAGTAAGTAGCAACCCATTCCACAAATTTGTAGATACTGACTGTAAGCCAAATCCACCACCGATCAGCCATAAAATTAATGGGAAAGATAACAACCATACCAAAGAAAGCCAGGGAGAAATTAATTGGGCGAACTTGACTCCAAACCAATAACCTGCAAATAGCAAACTAGCAATTAAGAGTAACCAAAGCCGAGATATTAAATCCAACGGCAAAATAATCAACAGCAAAGCAGCAATAAAAGCAACGAGAGCAATTTTCCACTTTGTTAACTGTTGCTTACCAAAAAATAAACCTAAAGTAATAGCACTTAAAGTAGAAGCGATCGCTAATACAATCCAGACTCGCCAATATAAAGTCTGAGGAAACCTACCCACTAAAAATAAACGTAAATTAACCTGAACTACTGCCCATTGCGCTTGAGTAATTGCCCAAATTAAAACTCCCCGCACTACCCAAAACAGCATAATTAAGCAAACAACAGTTAACAAGCTGTTATACCAAGTACTGAACAAATTTTTACGCAACCACAATAATTTAGGATTAGTCATTTGTTATTGTTCATTGGTTATTTGTCTCTATTGGTTAAAGCGCAAGTTTAGACTTCTTGCTTCCCAATTCTCCATTCCCTATCTCTGTTATCTCTCTTGAATTTGCACGGTGCGGTTTAATAAATTCATCACTACAGATATAGTCAAACTGAGAATAAGATAAGTGAGTATAATCAGTAGCATAACTTCTACAGCTCTACCTGTTTGATTAAAGGTCGTGGAAGCAACAAAATAAATATCAGGGTAGCCGATCGCGATCGCTAAGCTGGAATTTTTAGTCAAGTTAAGATACTGGCTTGTCAGTGGTGGGATAATCACCCGCAAGGCTTGAGGAAAAACCACCAGTCGCATTACTAACCCTGGTTTTAATCCTAGCGATCGTGCTGCTTCCCATTGTCCCTTGGGTACTGATTGAATTCCGCCTCTGACAATTTCTGCAATGAATGCCCCAGTATAAAAAATTAACCCCAGTAGCAAAGCTGAAAACTCTGGTGACAAAGTAAACCAAGGAATTTCTATGCCATTCTGACTAAATCCAACCAATCCCCAAACAGAGATTTTGTTTTCAGTCTTAGGAAAACCAAGGAAAACAGCAAAATACCAAAACAGCAATTGCAGCAGTAAAGGCGTATTACGGAAAATCTCCACATAAATTAGAGTAATATTCCTTACTAACCAATTATCGGAAAGTCGAGCAATACCAGCACTCACTCCGACAATAGTTGTAAGGAAAATTCCCGTCACCGCCACCCGCAAAGAGTTAATTAGTCCCACCCATAAAGCGCGAATGTAGGTATCAGTGGGTTTATAAGTAATTAGCGTTTCGCCAATATCAAAAGATGCTTGCTGCTTGAGAAAATCAAATCCAAACTGAATGCCCAATTGCTGTAAATTGCGCTTCAGGTTGCCCCACAGTATTATCACTACAACAGTTGCTAAAAATACTGCAATAAATTGCCCAGCAATCTGCCAAAATCGGTAATCACGACATATGGGTGGTTTGTCATTTGTCATTTGTCATTTGTCATTGGGAGTGGGGAATGGGGAATTGGAGACTGAGGAATGGGGAATGGAGAATTGGGAATTGGGAAGAGGACGCGAAGACGCGGAGAAATTTTCTCCCTCATCTCCCTCATCTCCCTCATCTTCACCAGTCCCTAGCCCCTAATTCCTTCTACCGAAACGGTGGAGAATAGAGTAATCCACCTTTCGTCCAGAGTTGATTTTGCTCGCGGGGAAGATTGAGTTTTGTTTTGGGGCCGAGATTGCGATCGTAAATTTCGGCGTAGTTACCGACGTGCTTGACGATTCTGGCTGCAAAGTCTTTTGTTAAACCCATTCCCTCGCCGAGGTTGCCTTCTGTTCCTAAGAAGCGTTTAATATCTGGGTCGTTACTGGTGGCGAATTGACCGACATTTTGGGAATTAATGCCCAACTCTTCGGCTTTAACTAGAGAATAAACCACCCATTTGACAGTATCACCCCACCTAGTATCTCCCTTAGCAACAGCTGGTGCTAAGGGTTCGGAAGAAATTACTTCATTGAGAATCACGTTATCATCAGGTTTCGGTAAAATCGAACGCCGAGAAACTAATGCTGAACGGTCAGCTGTTATGCCGTCACAACGTCCTTCGGCATAGGTGGCGAAAGTAATATTAACGTCTTCAAAGACAACGGGTTTGTAAGTAATGCCCCGTTTCCGCATTTGATCAGTTAAGTTCTGTTCAGTAGTGGTACCAGTTTGTACACAGATGGCTTTGCCTTTCAGGTCTGCTAGTGACTTAATACCGCTATTTTTGCGAACCATAATAGCTTGACCATCGTAAAAAATCACGGGTGCAAAGTCCATGCCTTGCGAGGTGTCACGTCCCAGTGTCCAAGTAGTATTACGGCTAAGGATATCTACTTCTCCAGTTTGTAAAGCTGTAAACCGTTCTTTAGAATTGAGATTGCGGAATTCTACAGCATCTGGATTATCAAACAAAGCTGCTGCTACGGCGCGGCAAACATCCACATCGATACCACTGTATTTGCCATCAGACCCCACAAAGCTAAATCCTGGTACTTCGCCGCTGACACCACAAATTAACTGACCACGGTTTTTAACCGTATTCCAACGATTTTGAGTTGCTTGTGTTGCTGGATTGCTATCTGTGTTGGCTGTTTGTTCCGACTCTCCACCACAGGCGGTGATGGTAAATATTAAGGGTGCGATCGCTAGCATTAAAGCTGTTTTACCCATAAACTTTAAGGATACTCAACAATAAAAATGTATTGATTACTACAATGCTTCAGTAAAGATTATCATATAAAACTTTATCAGTCTCTGTACTGTATTCATCTCCAACACAGCAGTATTGAGGTTTTTACTGCTTATCTCAAAAACTTTGATGATAGAAGTCAATATTCTCTCATTTGTTTTTATGCTTATTTGAAGTTCCAGTGAAATTTTATTTTAAAATAATTTTTATCTGCTCAAAATTATCAAAAATTAAATAGAAAATATCTACCTTACTTCGCCATTCAAATTAATAACTAAACAAACAAGTAAGCTAAAAAACATCTAAATTACATAATCAAATTAAATAAAACTCTTGTGGGGTGGGCATCTTGCCCGCCCTAATTATGCAAGTTATATGTGGAACAGCTTATGACTAATATAATAATTTCTTTCTCATTCCCAATTCCCCATTCCCCATCAACAGAAGTAGCCGCACCAACTTAAGCAGTTGCCCTAGCAGGTTAAACTAGGTCTGATGACAGCTGCTCCACCGTTACTTATGAGGCTTTTATGGGAGCTAATCTGCAACAGATTGCCAATTACCTAGACAATCTAGGTTGGGACTACCGTTTTGATGATGAAGAAGACCGCATTATAACAGGTGTGGAAGCTGATAACATAGAAGACTTCCTAATAGTTGTTCAGCTCGATGAAGAGGGAAAATTTTTCCGGGTATTTGCACCTCAAGTTCTGGTAGGAGTTCAAGACCATCCTCACAAAGGAGCTATCCTACAGACAATGCTGGCTATCTCTTGGGAAACCAAAATGCTGCAATGGGAATATGATCCCTCAGATGGTGAAATCCGCGCCATTATTGAGTTTCCTTTAGAAGACTCGATTCTCACAGAAAGGCAATTTCACCGTTGCTTGAGCGGGTTAATTCAGATTGTTGATAACATAGCACTACCTCGCTTGAAACAGGTAATGGAAACTGGTCAAGACCCTGGTAACATGGAACTAGGGGAAAGATTGTTACTTAGTATTCAAGAAGAAGCTCCAGGATTACTGGAATTGCTGGAAAAAGCAATGGAAGCGCGAAAAAAACGGGGAAGTTTTCCTAGTGATTGAGGCAAATCGTCACTGAAATAGCTATACTCCAAAGTGATACCCTCACTATATAATGAATTTTTCTGGGGCTGGATTTTATGACATCCTATGCAACCTCCTCTGCCAAAGCAGAAATGAGTGAACTCCGGCGGTTGAAAAGCTTACTACCGCCAGAATTGCAGAGCTGGGTCACGGTTGAAGGTACAACTGAGGTCAATCCACCCCTGATCCGCTGCGAAGAAATTGGTAAAGACCAGGTAGAAATTCAAATTGACCTGGTGAAATGGGACGCCCTCGCAATGGATCAGCGTAATCTACTGTTCTGGCACGAAGTTGCTCGTGTTCAAAATGACACAATTCCCAAAGATGGTTGGGAAATGGCAGCATTAGCGATCGGTTTAGGTGGTGCTGTAGGTGAATTGTGGGTGCAAGATGGATTACTGCTGGTGTTAGCTTTGGCGTTATGTGGCGTTTCAGGCTGGCGACTGTACCAAAAGAATAACGGGGACAAGCAACTCAAAGAATTGGCCGATGCTGACGAGAAAGCGATCGCTTTAGCAACTCGCTTTGGTTATAGCCTCCCCAATGCCTATAAGAGTCTAGGTAGCGCCCTAAAAACTCTAATTGACACCACTCCCAGTAAACGCCAACGCTCTAGATACGAAGCCCGACTCTCCGCCCTCAAACGTAGTGCTAACAAGGCAAAAGCCAAATCCAGAACCACAGATGAAGGCGAACTGTAGTAGATAAAAGGGAGTAGGGAGTAGGGAGTAGGGAGTAGGGAGAGAAAGATAATTACAATTCCCCAGTCCCCAGTCCCCAGTCCCCAGTCCCCAGTCCCCAGTCCCTATTCCCCCTTCCCTAACCGTTTCAACCAAAAAGTACTCAAGCCTAGCAATATAACTCCAGCGGTTGCTGTTGGTTCTGGCACTTTTGCAGGTGGTACAAATCCCTTCAAATCCTCACTGCTAGCCTTCAAAGCATAAAGATAGGTGGGAATTAAAGCTTGTCCTGCTGGACAACCGCTATCAATGGCTACTTGAGTACCATCTGTACAAACATCAAATTGCTCATCATCATCATTCTGAGTGACGCTGAAGTCGTTGTCAGTACCTACTAAAATTGCATAGGAACCATCAGCAAGTTGGGGCCCGATCGCTAAACCTTCCAATTTCTCTGGAATAATTAGTTCATTTGCCTTTAGCAACTCAGCGACATCAATAAATGGTGACGTGGATTTATTTACGGGTATGACGCCAGTAGGTAGTGTATTTAAACCTGCCAAGCTAACACCCTTCACATCAGTTGCACCTGTGAGGCTAATTTTGTAGACACGTTTGCTACCTACAGGAATTTCACCTGTAGCATCTTCTACACCAACACCCCGATTGTCTCGCTCTAATACTAAAAATTCTTTATCATTCAACGCCGTAATCGCACTAATACCAATATTCCGTCCTTGGGAATTTGCGCCAAAAGTATCTTCAGAAACACGGCTATTAATACTTTCCAGGCTTTCTAACTGATAGATATACTGAGCTGTACTCTCACCTGTTTTCGTATCATATTCCACCAACCTTAAATTAGAACTTCGCCGCCCATCTGGTGAACCTTCGTTAACTAAAGGGTCTTGCAGCAGTCCATAGAGTTTGCTACCATCTGGACTGAGAGTTACACCTTCAAAACCTCGGTTATCTTGCCGACCACTAGTAATTATTGGACGACCATCTACATAGTTGAGGTCGCTACCAGCTTTGGGAATTAGGTTTTCAGGGGTGTTAAACGCTCTGAGAAATGAGCCAGTTGGGCTAAATTCGTACACAGACGGCCCATATTCATCAGAAACGTAGAAATTGCCGTTAGGGGCGATCGCAAAACCCTCTGGGTCAAAGCTCAACCCCAGAACTCCTGCATTACCATTGAGTTTACTGGGGTTTAATCCGTTGAAGTTTTTACCATCTTGAGTAAAAAGAATCGTATCCAAAAGTTTGAAGCCACTAATCGCGCCTGTGTTGGAGTTAACATCCAGTGAGAACTTTTGTACTCGCGTATTGTAGGAAATAACACCACCACCAGGGCCACGATCAGTCAAACCATAGTAGACGTTATTGTAGCGATCGTAATAGAGATCCGAGAAAAAACCACCTAAGCGGTTATTATTAGCACTGTTACCACCCAATGAGTATAAATCTGTGCTTTCACCAGGGATAGTAATAGAGCTAGTCAAAGAGATCGCGTTAGCAGATGCTGCAAATCCCGTAATACTAACTATGCTAGTTACTAGTGAAAAGCTCAATAGAGAAGTCCAATGCTTTGCTGAAATCATAGATTTATTGCCAAAAAATACGTATTTTTCTCAGCTTTAGACTTCTAGATTAAGAAAAGATTAAAAGAACTTAATGTTATTCTTATAACTTTTATTTTTCATATAATTCGGTTTTTACTTAATAGCATCTTCATCCAACCTTCACAAAACAGTTCTGAGTGCTGTTAGCGGTAGCGGGGCGTTTAGCCCGTGCTGAGTGAGTAGTTTTGTTTGTTATACCAATTCTCTAAAATTCGTCTACACATTCAAACTCCGAAACCCATACTAAATAAGAGTTTCTTAATTACGAACTACGCGCTTCGCAGCGGTAGCGAGTCCTCGATAGCGTTAGCGTTAGCGAAGCGATAGCGAGGTACGAGCGTCAGCGATAGCGTAGCGTAAAGCCTGCGGCATAGCTTCGCTTAGAGCGAGTCATCGAGCGTCGGTACGAGCGTCAGCGTAAAGCCTACGGCATAGCTTCGCTTAGAGCGACACAGGAGCGTCGCGTCATTACGAATTACGAATTAGTATTATTTCTCCCCCTACTCCCCATCTAGAGCTGATTCAACATCTTATGAGTCTGGGGTACCACACGTACTTGCTTGACAAACTGTTTCATCAAAGCCTGCCAAATCAAGACTTGCTCTGGAGAAGGTGCAAGCACAGGTATTTGAGTCAATTGTTCAGACACTGGTAAAGGCGTCACAGGTTGTAAAAATACTGGAATATCTTGACTCACCTCTGCTACCAACAGAGCTGAGCGTTCCAATTCGTCTGGATTTGTCTGTTGAGACACAATTATCTTGACAAAAACATGTAAATGTGAGTCGTGACATATTTGGAGAAATTTAGCATGTTCTTGCCAATAATTTTCACCGCTGACACTGGGCAGTTTTAAATCCATACCCACAGAATCTAAGTAGGTAATAATCGTAGCCAGTTGTTCTGGGCGATGACCGCCAGTTTCTAGGTATATTGGTAGACCAGTTTTAGTTCGGACTATGGGTAAAAATTGCTCAAGAAATGAGGCATGAAGAAGTGGTTCGCCCCCAGTTAAGCTAATGCTATCGTGTAGACAAGGTAGATTTTGCCTTTCAACCCATTCTATTAATTGGGTTAATGGGACAGGGTTAGAGTGAATTTCAAAGTCGCGCAATCCTGGCGATCGCTCTATCCTACAGGTAGAGGGTGCATTCCAGGTGTGGGCACTATCGCAAAAGTGACAACGCAAGTCACAAAAAGCAAAGCGAATAAAAATCTGACGTGTCCCAACATTTAATCCTTCCCCCTGAATGGCAGAAAAGACCTCAACCAGGCGTGCAGTAGGTGTAAACGTAGTTTTAGCAATCATAATGAGGAGAGCAACGCGATCGCGCTGCGTCGGCACAATAGTAAGTATGTTTTTTGGCTTCTTGTTTTATTGTGAATTGTCGCTAGCTATCTTTAATCTCACCCTCAATAACTAGCAAATACTCCTTAACTTCTAATTACTGCTGAATTTAACATTAGGTTAGGCAGTATTTTAGGACAAAATAATGTTTGGCAGATTAAATTATATATGGCAACGAAAGTGCAGAGCTTCATGACTAGCCAACCCATAGAGGTCGATTTTCCAGTTTCTTCCCTAAACGACACGGCAACAGTGCAGGTACCCGTGCGCTTAAGCGTACTGGAGGCTGTAGACTTTAAGCAAACCTGCCAAGGCTTAATCCAAGCCAATTCAAGTCCCAAGCAAATCATTATTGACCTTCACCAAACTACTTTCATGGACAGTAGCGGCTTAGGTGCTTTGGTCAGTAATTTTAAGTACGCTCAAGAAAAAGGAATTGCTTTAACACTGCGGAATGTTACTCCTCAGGTAATGGCAGTTCTGAAACTGACAGGATTAGATCAGATTTTTCCCACTGATGCTGTTGATGATATATCGCGAGTAGAACAGCAAAACCTTTCAGAAGACCGCAAGACGAGTTTTCGTCAAGTAGAGCAATTACCCACAACTCATGCTTCTGTAGCATCTTTGATGAAACGGTTGATAGATATTGTGGGATCGCTGATTGGTTTAATCATTACAGGGGTTTTGATGATTCCGATCGCGATCGCTATTCAAATTGACGATCCTGGGCCCATTTTCTTTAGTCAAACCCGCTGTGGTTGGATGGGTAAGCGCTTTAAAATTTGGAAATTCCGTTCTATGTGTGTAGATGCGGAAGCAAAAAAATCTCAAGTTAAAAACCAAGTACAAGGCGCTTTTTTCAAAAATGAGAACGATCCCAGGATTACATCGGTAGGACGCTTTTTACGGCGAACAAGTCTAGATGAACTACCCCAGTTTTGGAACGTTCTCAAAGGCGAGATGAGTTTAGTCGGAACTAGACCACCTACACCTGATGAAGTAGAACGCTATGAAGTCCCAGAGTGGCAACGTTTGGATGTTAAACCCGGCATGACTGGCGAGTGGCAAGTAAATGGGCGATCTACAGTACGTAGTTTTGAAGATGTGATCCGTTTAGATTTACAGTATCAGCAAAATTGGAGTTTAGTGTACGATTTAAAGCTGATTTTCAAAACTATTGCCGTTCTGTTTCGCAAAAACAGTGGTGCTGTTTAGCCCATTCACTGTATTCGCAAGTTGGTAACTTGCAAACTTCATGAGCATCATTCGGTAAGTACTAGTTTTTCTACAGCAATCTTCCAGAGATATTCACTTAATTTGTACTCAAGAATTTACTGAGATAAAAATTTTTTTATGTAGGGTTTGTGAATAATCCCTACTTTTTTTATTTGCGAATATTCTACATCTTATTTTTAGATAATCGGTATAAGTAATTGCGATCGCTAATTCTAGAGATGTTTAACCGGAGTATCTCTACAAAAATCAAGCTCAACATCCATGGATAATAGTCCACAACAAGTAAATAACCCATTTTTTAAGTCCGAGTTTACACTGAATTGCGTAGTATAAAATAATTCTTAAATTTTAATTTAAATAGTAAAAAAAATATCATCTCTACTTCAAGTAGTATATATCAAAGTTTACTCAAACTTCAATGAAAAACACTGACATAAAAAGAGTCTCGGGAGAGAATTAAATTTACAAGCTTTCAAACACTGAAAGATATTTAAGACAAATATTGTCATTAAATAAAAAAACCAGGGACTTCTGAATTAATTTGATATGCGAATTTTAATTTATTCTTACAACTACTACCCAGAACCTATTGGTATCGCCCCACTGATGACTGAATTAGCAGAGGGACTGGTTAAGCGTGGGCATCAAGTGCGCGTAGTCACCGCTATGCCTAACTACCCTGAGCGGCAAATTTATGAAGGCTATAGAGGAAAGTGGTATCTTACTGAATATAAAAATGGCGTTCAAATTCAACGTAGTTATGTTTGGATTCGCCCCCAACCCAACTTACTAGATCGAGTCATGCTAGATGCTAGTTTTGCTGTTACTAGTTTTGTACCTGCTTTGGTTGGTTGGCGACCAGATGTAATTATTTCAACATCACCATCGCTGCCTGCTTCTGTACCAGCTGCTCTTTTAGGATGGTTGCGTGCTTGTCCTGTGGTCTTAAATCTCCAAGATATATTACCGGAAGCAGCCGTCCATGTTGGTCTTTTGAAAAATAAATTGCTGATTCAGGTATTTGCAGCATTGGAAAAATTTGCATATCACAGTGCTAGTAAAATTAGCGTCATCGCTGACGGATTTGTAGATAATTTGCGATCTAAGGGCGTAGAAGCTGGCAAAATCGTGCAGATTCCCAACTGGGTTGATGTGAACTTTATCCGTCCCTTACCTCAAGAAAATAACCCTTTCCGTTTGGCACACAATCTAGATGGCAAATTTGTAGTGCTATATTCTGGTAACATCGCCTTGACTCAAGGTTTAGAAAGCGTTATCAAAGCTGCTTCTGTGCTGCGTCACATCCCAGATATTGCTTTTGTGATTGTTGGAGAAGCAAAAGGTTTACAGCGATTACAACAGGAATGTCTAGACCAAGGAGCAGATAACGTTTTATTACTACCTTTCCAACCCCGCAAGAATTTACCACAAATGTTAGCTGCTGCTGATGTTGGTTTAGTAGTGCAAAAGAAAAATGTTGTCTCCTTCAATATGCCCTCCAAAATTCAAGTACTACTCGCCAGTGGTCGGGCATTAGTGGCATCTGTACCTGACAATGGTACGGCAGCAAAAGCAATTAGACAAAGCGGTGGCGGAGTTGTTGTTCCCCCAGAAGACCCTCAAGCTTTAGCAACGGCAATCTTAGATTTGTACCAAAACCCAGAAAAAGTTAAAACTTTGGGTTGTAAGAGTCGCCAGTATGCTGTTGAACATTATGCTTTTGAACAGGCTTTAAATCAGTATGAGTCTTTGTGTTACTCATTAACAGCAGATGGTGAAGCAATTCAGACTGCAATAATAGCAAAACAGGAAGTTTCGCCCACTCCTATGCAGTAATTTAGAGCCAACAGGGAACAGCGAAACCCACACGCAATTTATCAAAACAAAAAAATAAGCATTTGTCAGGGTGTAAGTGATTCAAATCCTTACACCCTAACGTTTTTACATACTTAAACAGTAATATAGAAATCCCATTGGGTTATGCGATCGCGCCAGCATAAAGCACGGTGTATCTTTTTGCAATTCCCAATTCCCCATTCGCAACTAAAACACTAGCCTCATACATACCTGTTTTTTTGTTAGTATTCAAAAAAACCTATTCACAGATTTGCAGTCCAATTGTTTGTTGTTTGTAAGTAAATGTAATAGATCGTTACAAAAAAAGAAAGCACCTGAGGTTTAATGTCTGATTATTTCCAAGGAGATTTCCCATTACAATCTGTCTCAGTGATGAAGAGTACAGTGAGAAGCCCAGTAGGAATCGAAGAGGTAAGTGGCAAATTAGCTGTAACAATCGCTGAAGCTGCATCAGACCGTAAAGCGGGCGATATTTTATTGCTAAGGGTAGCAGATGTGTCTTACCTGGCTGATTACTTTGTGATGATGACTGGCTACTCTAGGGTACAGGTGAGAGCGATCGCTCAAGCAATTGAAGACAAAGTTGAGAGTGAGTGGCAACGGCGTCCCTTAAGGACAGAAGGAAAAGCAGAAGGGAGTTGGGTGCTGCAAGATTATGGTGAAGTAATTGTTCACATCATGATGCCCAAGGAGCGGGAGTTTTATAATTTAGAAGCGTTCTGGGTTCATGCAGAACGTATTTCCCTTCCAAAGTCAGATGAGGGTGGGGGTAAGCCAATATGATTAAGTCCTCAATTTCCAATTGCCCAGTTCCCATAGAGCAACAACCACTAAATGAATACGAAGAGCTAAAAACTTCCTGGCTGTTTCGTGATAGTACTTTGAATTGGCGAGAGTACATCACGAAAATTGCTTGGATTTGGGGTTTATCTTGGCTATTGGCAGGGCCCATAGCAGCAGCAAGCTTTACCCCACAAAAACACATTGGGCATTTTATCCTCTGTGGAGCAGCAGGAGCGGGTGTGGGAGTATTACTAGCGCTAGTACGTCTGTATCTAGGCTGGTTTTATATACGCGATCGCCTCTATAATTCCACAGTTTTCTATGAAGAGTCAGGCTGGTACGACGGTCAAACTTGGACTAAGCCACAAGAAGTCCTAACGCGCGATCGCTTGATTGTTGCCTACGAAATCAAACCCATTCTGCAAAGATTGCAATTTACCTTTGCTGGCTTGGCGGGAATGTTGCTTATTGGTAGTATAGTTTGGCGTTTAATTTAAAAATTCATTAGTCATTTGTCATGAGCAAAAACAAATGACCCTACGGGTTCGCTAGTTGCTCATGGGGAAACCCCCAAGACCCCACTAGCTCACCAATGACTAATGACCAATGACAAATAACAAAAAAGTGATAAAAATTAACCCATGACAATGGGAAAACGAACTCAAGCGACAGCACTGGAAGTCCGGCTGCTGCGAGAAGGGATTACTGAATCGAAGCATATAGTCCAAGCTGTTGTATGTGACGAACGGGGGCGGGTTCTCACCGTTGCCGGCAACTCCGAAACGGCTGCATTTGTCCGTTCAGCGCTCAAACCATTTCAGGCTCTCGCTGTCACCACCACAGGGACACTGGAACGCTACGAACTGAGCGATCGCGACTTGGCAATCATCACAAGTTCCCACAAAGGAACAATAGAGCAGGTAAGACAGACATTTAACATTCTTTGGCGAGCCGATATCGATCCGACTGCCCTCCAATGTCCAACTCCCGAAGGCAAGCGTAGCCCTCTAGAATACAATTGCTCTGGTAAACATGCGGGGATGTTAGCTGTTTGTCAGCAACGCCATTGGCCTTTAAATAACTACTTGGAACGTAAGCACCCCATACAACAGCTAATTTTATGTAAAGTAGCAGAATTGCTCCGAATGCCAGCAGAAGAATTTATCAGCGCTCATGACGACTGCGGCGCACCAACTTATTTGATGCAACTTGGACAAATGGCTTCTTTATATGCCCTACTAGCCTCTAGTAGCAACGTTGATATGGAGCGTATTGTCCGCGCCATGACACATCACCCATCAATGGTGGCAGGAGATGGAGAATTTGACACGGAACTGATGCGCTTAACCCCAGGAGAACTGGTAAGCAAATCTGGTGCCGAAGGTGTGCAGTGCATTGGTAGACTCGGCGAGGGTATGGGATTGGCAATTAAAGTGATGGATGGCGCAAAACGAGCCAAATATGCTGTTGCTATCCACTTACTTCACCAAATGGGCTGGATTAGTCCTAGCGTGGCAGAAAGCTTGTCAGAAAAGTTTATGACTCTAGGAAAATACAAGCGTCTAGAAGTAGTTGGAGAATTATCGCTGTTATAGTTGCCAATCTTCCGACTAGAGGTTATAGTAGAGAGGTGAATGAGCGACGCGGGATAGAGCAGCCTGGTAGCTCGTCGGGCTCATAACCCGAAGGTCAGTGGTTCAAATCCACTTCCCGCCACCAAAATCAGTTACAAGCAACTCCCCGCAATCTCTAAGAATTGCAGGGAGTTGTTTTATTTTGATCTATTCTGAAGTAGAGACCTTCCAAAAAGCGCGGAGTATCATGGTTGTGAAGTTGCAGCGACCAATTTTAGTGGGAGGATTGGGACTGTCCTTTTCCCTGTGGATGTTACAAAGCTGGCATGATTCGATATTGCAAGCAGGCGAATTTGCTTTATTGAGTGCGATGGCAGTCGGCGGTGGTTTGTGGTTATTCCAGAAAAATCGCTCGCCAGGCAGTTTAGAGCAGCTAGATGGTAAACTAGTAGACCGGGCGACTGTAGAAAGTGCGATCGCCAAAGCTGAAGTGATCATTAACCAATTAGCACAAGAAGCAGAAAACCACACAGCTTTAGAAACATTGCGGGGACAAATTGCCCAATTGTTGTTGGAATTAGACAGGCAAGAAATTAAGTTTGCTGTTACAGGTAGCAAATCGGTAGGTAAAACCGCTTTAATTCAAGTCCTGGCGGAAAATTTGCAGGCAAAGTCTGTAAACTTCCAAGAGACAGCACCTTTGTTTAGAGAAACGGGTGAAAAGTCAGATGCAGATGTTTTGTTAGAAATCCAAAAATCAGACTTTGCCCTGTTCCTTACCAATGGTGATTTGACTGACTCAGAATTTCAAGCTTTAAAGCAACTAAAGACAGCAAATCAACCCACAATCCTCATTTTCAATAAACAAGACCAATATCTAGCAGATGAGCGTGCTAGCATCTTGCTGTCATTGAAACAGCGGATGCCTGGTAATGTAGTCGCAACGGCGGCTTCTCCTATACCCATCAAAGTCAGGAAGTATGAGGATGATGGTTCTGTGCAAGAGTGGCTGGAACAGCCAGCATCAGACATCCAACAGTTGACGCAGCGATTAGATGAGGTTTTGGTACAGCAAGGGCAAAATCTGGTTTGGACAACTACCTACAGAAAAACTCAATTGCTCAAAGCTGAAGCGAAAAACTGGTTAAATGGAGTCAGAAGCGATCGCGCTACCCCAGTTATAGAACAATATCAATGGATAGCTGCGGCGGCTGCCTTCGCCAACCCCGTACCAGCACTTGATATCTTAGCAACTGCGGCAATTAATGCCCAGATGGTAATAGACTTGGGTAGTATCTATCAGCAGAAATTTTCTTGGGAACAGGCGCAAACTGTCGCTGGAACGATGGGAAGTTTGATGCTGAAGTTGGGTTTGGTGGAAATTTCTACAAAGGCTGTTAGTACTGTCCTCAAAAGTAATGCTGTCACTTTTGTGGCTGGTGGTTTGGTGCAAGGAGTAAGTGCAGCTTATCTCACCAGAGTTGCAGGGTTAAGCTTAGTTGAATATTTCCAACAACAGGAAATAGCTTTGGATTCTGGAAATGGCTTGAATTTGGATAAGTTGCGGCAAACTTTGCAAAAGGTATTTCAGCAAAATCAGCAGATGGCTTTTTTGCAAGGATTTGTTAAGCGAGGTGTGCAGCGTTTGTTGCCAGAGGCGCAGCAGGGTGAACTTATTGGTGCTGAAAAGGCGGTTGGATAATCTCACGCAAAGGCGCAAAGTTTTCTTAGCGTCTTTGCATAAGGATATATTTATATAAGTTTAAAAAGCATCTAAGTCATTTTCAGAGTATCCAGTATTTGCAAATGTAAGAGTACCCGTCGCTTGCTTATGAATGAGGTTTAGCAAGGCATTATTACAGCGTTCTGCAATTTCTGGATATTTATTTGAGTACCATTCAAGTGACGTCATAACAGAAGGATCGCTAATATCAAAGCCGAGTTTCATCAGTTCTTCGGTTTCTTGCAAAGCAAGATTAAAAATTGCATCAATATCTATGAAGGGTTCAGTCATATTTTGAATCCATAGTTTCAATCCCTAATAGGGATTTTGGTTACATTAGAACCGCCCAAAGTTAGAAGCACTGATATATTTGGTTTTCAAGGTACGAGTTTGCGTTAACCCTGAACATAGCATTTACCCTTCGTTTCTTGTTGACTAACTAAATGAGCGATCGCCCGTGTATTTTCTCCTTTTTTGCTGGCTCAGGTTTTCTTGATTTAGGCTTTGAAAACAGCGGTTTTAAAATTGTTTACGTCAACGAAATTTTATCTCAGTTCATGGCAGCATATCGCTATTCACGGGAAGTTCTTAACCTATCATTACCTGAATACGGATATCATCATGGAGAAGCAGCAGATGTTACTAAACTTACTCAAGGAGTAGAAGCACAACGACTCTTGGAGTTAGTAAAAGACTGTCGCAAATTTAATTATATTGTTGGTTTTATTGGTGGCCCTCCCTGTCCAGATTTTTCTATTGGTGGAAAAAACAGGGGAAACTTAGGGGATAATGGTAAGCTTTCGGCTAGTTATGTTGAGTTAATTTGTCGTAATTTGCCAGATTTCTTTTTATTCGAGAATGTTAAGGGTTTATGGAGAACGAAAAAGCACCGTCTATTTTTTGAATGGCTCCAGCAAAAATTACATCAAGCAGGTTATATTTTAACAGAACGATTAATTAATACTATTGAATACGGTGTACCTCAAAATAGAGAGAGAGTTATTTTAATTGGATTTCAAAAGAATTTCATCAAAAATATAGGAATAAAAGTTAGTAGTGAAAAATTACTATCTCTAAATATTTTTAATTGGCAAAAATATATTATATATCCTCAACAAAAAGTTTTTGCTTATCCTTGGTGTAAGCAAGAACCATTTAAAGAAGATTCTCTACTACCTTGTCCTGATAATATTCCTCAAGAATTAACTGTTGAATATTGGTTTAGAAAAAATAATGTACTCAAGCATCCTCATGCTCAACATTATTTTCAACCAAGAGCAGGTATCATCAGATTTGCCTCTGTGGATGAAGGAGATGATTCTAAGAAATCCTTTAAACGTTTGCACAGATGGCGTTACTCGCCAACAGCTTGTTATGGCAATAATGAAGTACATTTACATCCTTACAAAATCCGTCGAATTTCTGTGGCAGAAGCTTTAGCTATACAATCTTTGCCAGCAAATTTTATGCTTCCAGAAAATATGTCCCTCACCAATATGTTTAAAACGATTGGTAATGGTGTGCCATATCTAGCATCTCAGGCATTAGCTCAAACTATTATTGATTTCTTAAATCTAGGTACACACGAAAAGTTTGCAGATAAAACCTAGCTAGAAAAGCATTTTCAGGATATTCATAACAAATATGGGTTAATATATGAGAAACGACTTAAATTTTTATAAAGATTAATAATCAATTACTGGCAAAAGGCACGATGGCAGCAGACTATCCAGACATTGATATCGCGCCATTTATTGATCATGCCCTGTTGATGCCAACGGCTACCTCAGAGCAGGTTGAGCAATGGTGTGAGGAAGCATACAGATTTGATTTTGCGGCGGTTTGCCTTTACCCTACTCATGTCAAGCTAGCAGCAGAACTTCTCCACGGTAAAAATCCAAAAGTTTGTGCTGTGATTGGCTTTCCATCGGGAGCGACAACTCCAGGCGTTAAGCTATATGAGGCTCAAGAAGCTGTGGAAAATGGAGCCTCTGAGTTGGATGTGGTGATCAACTTAGGCTGGTTGAAGGCTGGCAAAACTGAGCAAGTGCATCGGGAAATTGCCGAAATTTGCGAGGCAACCGGGCAAACAGTCAAGGTAATTTTAGAAACCAACCTGTTGACTGATGCGGAGAAAAAATTAGCAGCAGAATTATCTATGGATGCAGGAGCAGCATTCTTAAAAACCAGTACAGGTTGGAATGGTGGTGCGACTGTAGCAGATGTGCGGTTGTTAAAAGAAGTGGCAAGAGAAAGAGTAGGAATTAAAGCTTCAGGGGGTATTCGTACTGTCAATCAAGCCCTAGACTTAATCTTAGCGGGTGCTACTAGATTGGGCACATCTAGTAGTATCGATTTGATCCGCCAGCGCGATAACCTGGAGAAGGGGGAATAGTTATTTGTCTTTGTCATTTGTCCGTTGTCCTAACCTCATGACTAATGACCAATGACCGATGACTAATGACTAATGAATAATGACTAATGAGTAGAACCTATAAAGCAACTGGAATTAATCTCAAAACCCAGGTGCTAGGAGAATCGGATAAAATAGTGACAATTTTGACACGCGAGTTTGGTCTGATTCGAGCAGTTGCACCAGGGGCACGCAAGCACAACTCTAGCCTTGGCGGTAGGAGTGGCATGTTTGTTGTAAATGAACTACTGATTGCCAAAGGGCGATCGCTCGATAAAATTACTCAAGCACAAACGTTAAAAACTTATCCAGGTCTAGCTAAAGATTTGGGTAAACTCGCAGCTGGCCAGTATTTAGCAGAAATAGTCCTGAGTCAAGCTTTAAGCGAACAACCCCAAGAAGAACTCTATGAGTTATTCAATGAACATCTCAACCGACTAGAAATATTACCCATAAAAGAGACCTCTAGTATTTTTGCATACCTGGCTCATGGGTTATTTCACCTTTTAGCTTTGGGGGGACTGACGCCGCAAGTCCAAGCCTGTTGTCTAACTCAGCACCCTCTCAAGCCAAACTTGATAGATCCTCACTGGCAGGTAGGATTTAGCATTCCTGCTGGTGGAACGGTTTGCTTGGAAGCTTGGGAACGCTTACGAAAACAGAGGGCTATAGGAGTAGAGGAAAATATAACTCCTACCAAAGTAGCTAATCACCCAGTTAATCCATCACCTCAAATATCCAATTCCCAAACAGTTGTTGTCCATAGACAAGAAATACCAGTAATTTCTAGCCGCCTGAGTGCAACAGAACTAACTATGCTCCAACAGCTGTCACAACCAGAGATAATGCAAGTTAATGCTGCTAAAGATGATGCCTGGTTATCTGTTGAGCAAGTTCTGCGCCAGTATGCTCAGTATCATTTAGGTCGCCCTATTCGCTCTGCTACCTTGATCGACTCTTATTTTGCTGCCTACCATGATGCAACCGTCTGATTTGGATAACAAGATCCTGCCTTTGTCACCAAGCTACGCCACAAGACAGAATAGAGCATCAGTGCCCATAGTCAAAAATCACTTGAGTGCTATTCCTAAGCCAACACCTCATCAAATTAATGGTCGAGAAATGTCCTCAGAAGACGTTTCTCAAAAAGATCAGAGTTGGCCTTCAGAAATACCAACAACTGAAGTTCCTCAGCAATCAGAAAAACAATCTGATGACCAATCAAATACAACCCAAATCAATGATCATGGCGATGCCTACGGCGGGTTGCACCAACGCAATGGGCAAAGTTCGCCAAAAGAACCGCCAAAATTAGATGCTTCCGATTCTGACGGCTCAGCAAAATCAGGAAATACAGAACACCAAGGGTTTTTACCTGTACTAAAAAACCCCAATTTTTTAGCTCTTTGGGGTGGTCAAGTTTTCTGTCAATTGGCGGATAAAGTTTATTTAGTATTGATGATTGCTTTGATTAACACTCAGTTTCAAACGGGTGATCAGAGCATTAGTGGTTGGGTATCAGCGCTAATGATGGCCTTTACCATTCCAGCCGTGCTATTCGGTTCTGTAGCTGGTGTGTTTGTAGATCGCTGGTCAAAAAAGGCTGTGTTAGTGGCAACGAATGCTTGGCGAGGCATTCTGGTTTTAGGAATTCCTTTTCTACTATGGTTAACTCATAATTGGAAACCCATAGGCGTGTTGCCTGTAGGGTTTGCCATTATCTTGGGTGTAACTTTTTTAGTGTCTACGCTGACGCAGTTTTTTTCTCCAGCAGAACAGGCGGCAATTCCTTTGGTTGTAGAAGAACAGCATTTACTTTCAGCTAACTCGCTGTACACCACAACAATGATGGCGTCGGTGATTGTGGGTTTTGCTGTTGGAGAACCCTTATTAGCAGTAGCTGATGGAGTTTGGCAGCAACTTGGCGGTAATAATGGACTAGGTAAAGAACTTTTGGTAGGCGGAAGTTATGCGATCGCTGGCATAATTTTGATGTTACTGGTGACTCACGAAAAACACCACGCTCCCGAAACAGAATTTCCTCACGTATTTTCTGACTTGCGGGATGGTTTGCGCTATCTTAAAGCAAATCATCGGATTCGTGATGCTTTGTTGCAATTGATTATCCTATTCTCTGTATTTGCAGCGTTAACTGTTCTAGCTGTTCGTATGGCAGAAATCATTCCCAACTTGAAAGCTTCACAATTTGGCTTTTTATTGGCAGCAGGTGGCGTTGGGATTGCCGCAGGCGCAACAATTCTCGGTCAATTTGGTCAACGTTTTTCCTACAACCAACTCAGCCTCTGCGGTTGCATCGGCATGGCAACTTCACTGATCGGATTATCAGTATTTACAACACATCTGTGGATGGTTCTGCTACTAGTAGCGATGCTGGGTATTTTTGGTGCGCTGGTAGGTATTCCCATGCAAACTGCAATTCAAACAGAAACTCCACCAGAAATGCGTGGTAAAGTTTTTGGTCTGCAAAACAATGTGATTAATATTGCTCTTTCTTTACCTCTGGCATTAGCAGGTTTAGCAGAAACATTTGTCGGATTACAAGCAGTATTTTTGGGATTAGCAGCGATCGTCTTTTCAGGAGGCATCTTAACCTGGTATAACTCTCATGAGTAGCTATCAGTAAACAGGAGTTATGAGGACGGCTAGCTGAAAACCCTTGAGGAACAGGCGCACAGCGCCGTATTCCGTACTTTAGGCAAGGGATGAAAGCTGCTAGAAGGCGTTTACGCCTCTGTAACGTTTTCAATCACGTTGTTGTTCAATATATCGTTTTACCGATTCTGTGCTGATGTTTCCAGCAGTGGATACAAAATAACTGGGTGTCCACAGTGTTGGTAATTTGAGCAATTCGGGAAATTCTTTTCGCAGGTGATGGCTAGCCCTCCCTTTAATTTTGTTCATCATTTGAGCAGGATTATCTATTGGTTTGGCATTTAAAAAAATATGCACATGGTCGGGCATAATCTCCATTGCAATAATTCGCCATCTGTTCTCATTGCAAATATCACAAATGATTTGCTGTAATCGTTCCGCTATTTCATTAACTAAAACTTTTTTTCTACGTTTAGGGATAAAAACAAAGTGGTAGTTAAGTAATGATATAGCATTTCCTTCGTGTCTATATTCATCTGCTGTAAAAGTAGCCATTTTACGGAATAACCTATTGCAGTATTGTATATAGATATAGTATAATTGACATAAAACATAAACAGCAAGGAGGTGATTAAGTTGCTAGTTTTAGAGTACAAAGTTAAAGCCAAAAAACTTCAATATTTAGCTATTGAGGAAGCTATCAAAACTACTCAATTCATTAGAAATAAGTGTTTGAGATATTGGATAGATGCGCCAAAAGAGGCAAAAATTGATAAGTTTGCTTTGAATAAGTATTCAACGGAACTACGCAAAGAATTTAAATTTGTGACTAACCTAAATTCAATGGCTGTGCAATCAGCAGCCGAAAGAGCATGGTTGGCAATATCAAGGTTTTATGACAATTGTAAAAAGAAAGTATCCGGTAAAAAAGCGGAAAACGCGGTCTTGGGGTTTCCCCAAGTGGAGCGATTTTCCAAGACAGGATATCCGAGATTTCAGCATGATAACCGCTCAGTTGAGTACAAAACATCAGGATGGAAGCTAAACCCAAACAAACGGCGTATTACCATTACTGATAAAAAAGGTATTGGTGAGTTGAAATTGTTAGGCAAGTGGGATATTCAAACCTACCCGGTTAAGTCAATTAAGCGTGTTAGATTGGTACGCCGTGCCGA
>JAESGP010000117.1_pt1 | contig 57679 bp, 53 predicted proteins | sample 9269741 | NCBI WGS metagenome assembly JAESGP01 (sample SAMN15720684, study PRJNA650882) | algae metagenome | isolation source: Desmonostoc vinosum HA7617-LM4 and co-occurring heterotrophs from cave wall | place: USA: Waikapalae cave, Hawaii | collected 2011-05-27 | reverse complement strand
ACTGGGGACTGGGGACTGGGGACTGGGGACTGGGGACTGGGGACTGGGGACTGGGGACTGGGGACTGGGGACTGGGGACTGGGGACTGGGGACTGGGGACTGGGGACTGGGGACTGGGGACTGGGGACTGGGGACTGGGGACTGGGGACTGGGGACTGGGGACTGGGGACTGGGGACGCGGGGACGCGGAGAAATTTTCTCCCTCATCCCCCTCATCCCCCGGTTGGTGAGCGAAGTCGAACCACATCTTTTCTAATCATCTACCTCAGATTCCTCTGCCCATTCAGATGTAACTGTAGAATCAAAGAAATCTGCACCATCGTCTGAAAAACGAATGACTTGTCCATTGAAAAATTCTGCCAAACGCTGGGCTGCGATCGCAACTTCGTCAGGTTCCCAATCGAGAACTGGCTTTTGGGCTTGTACTGGTGGTGCTACAGGTTTTTTCCCATTCCCGTTCCCATTCCCATTTGTTGTATTTGTGGCTAGAGGTTCAATTTTGGCTGGTGGTGGCTGAACTGACTGCGGTATCTGGGTTGGTGGTGGAGTTTGCTTGTGATAACTGGATGCAGGTGGCTGTTTAACCGTTGCAGAACCATTTGTTGATGGAACTTTTTTGGCTGAGGTTGGTGTCGAAGCAGTTCCTTTTTCTAAATCTACCTTAACTTCGCGTTGGCAAGTCTGTTGGAAAGCCGCTGTAATCATAGGTAAATTAGATTTAACTTTTTCAAACCATACAGGTTGGACACCAACACGGGCCAAAGTACCATCAAACTCAATGAGATGGCACATTTGACGTAGTAATGCTTGCCTAGAAGCCTGCTGGATATTACCAAGCACCTGTTGCCAGAGTTGAGTTAAATCATGTTGTGCATCGTCGGTAATTTCCTTTGCAGGGATGAGGGTGGATGAGGGAGGTGGGGAAGTATTTTCTTTGACTTGGTGGCTTGTACTTTCTGCCTCTTGAGGCGGAGGAGATAATGGAGTATTTTCTTTGACTTGGTGGCTTGTACTTTCTGTCTTTTGAGGTGGAGGAGATAATGGAAACGCAGGAGTAGTGGGTTCTGAAATGTCTCTCCCAAAATTTGGAGAAATTGTTCCATTAGAAATGATCTTATTTGTTTGAGATGGCTCAGATGATGGTAAGTGAGGAATGTTTGATGGTGGCGTTAGTGTGATTTTAGGTGAAATAGTCGCGCTTGGCAACAGTCCTAGTAATGTCACCTCTAACCAAAGGTGAGGCTGAGTGGTATTTTTAATCTGTACTTCAGCTGTTCGCAAATGTTGCTGTCCTACCAAAATTGTACTCATATCCAAATTTTGAGCAAACTCAACCAGCGCTTTCCAAGTTTGATGCGTACAAGTAACCAAATCTTGGCGTTGAGGTGCAGTTTTGGCAATTAGTAAATCGCGGTAACAAGCAGCGAGATTCTGAAGAATAGTCAGCGGTTCTCGTCCACGATCTAGGATTGTACGAGTGCAGTCTAAAACTGCTGATGGATTATTTTGCGCGATCGCATATAACAGCGATAATAAGTCTCGTTCACTCACTGTACCAACTAAATCCCAGACTCGCTCTGGTGATACTTCCTCAGTTAATAAAGCTAATTGATCGAGTAAACTTTCTGCATCCCGTAGTCCTCCTTGAGCAATTTGGGCTACCAAGGTAACTGCATCAATAGAAATATTAATATTTTCTTTGTCGGCGATCGCACTCAAGTGTTTAACCATCGCCTCAAGTTGGATACGTCTAAAATCAAACCGCTGACAGCGTGAAATAATTGTTGGTAAAACTCGCTGTGGATCTGTTGTTGCCAATACAAAAACTACATGCTTCGGTGGTTCTTCTAGTGTCTTTAGTAACGCATTGAATGCTGCGCTACTAAGCATGTGGCAATTATGCACCAAGAGGTTATTTGCCACAAAGTTATGATTATCTGCTACTTCAATGTCATAAACTCGCTCAACTCCAGCGAGGTGAACAGATTCGACTGTCTCCAAATTTGTAAATGAGGATGCCGCATCCACATTCACAGGGGATAGTATCTTCACTCCTTGTTTTACGTCCTTTGCTGGTATCCATCCCTGGTTTGTCCTAATTAAATGATTAGCCGTACATCTAATTTCTCGGTTAATTGTCTTGATAACTAGGGTTTGCCGTTCTCCTTGGTCTAACCACCTGACAACTTTCTTGAATTCCCACTTGCTTGATGAGTCGTTGTAACTTAGAACCTTCTTGTTTTTAATTTTGGGATCATCAATTCTTTGAAGTCCCTCATCAGTCAAAACCAGAGAATCTCCAGTTAGGCATTCATCAATCACATAAACTTTATACCGAGATTGTACAGGGGCAAACTGTGCTTTTTCTATCAATTCTCGGATATGATCAACGCCAGTATTACTAGCGGCGTCAATTTCAATCACATCAAGAGAATAACCTTGAGTAATTCCCCGACACACATCGCACACGCCGCAGGGTTGAGGTGTCGGCTTGTTACCTGCAAGACAATTGAGTGATTTTGCTAAAATTCGGGCACTAGAGGTTTTACCTGTACCTCTAGGGCCAGTGAACAAATAAGCAGGAGCAATTTTACATGTATAAATTGCGTTGGTGAGGGTAGTAGCGATCGCCTCTTGACCCACCAACTCAGCAAAACTCTTTGGGCGATACTTATGGTGCAGGGGTTCGTAAGACATGGGACAAGAGACTTCAATGCCTCTCAATGTTGATTAATAGCACCCAAAGGAAGCAAACAGAGCATATATTTTAGTATGGTTTTACCGCCGATGCACTTCATCTTAGCATATTATTATAGTACATTTGTTCTAAAAAATCAAGAGTTATTTGTGATGGGGAATTGGTTATTTCTTCCCCACTCCCTATACATTTATTGACTGAAGTGACGCCATGAGACATTGCGATCGCTACAATCTTAAGGTGTAAGCAATACTCTATGGTACAGCAGATGCTCAAGCGGCTAGTTCAGTGGCTCAAAAAGCTTTTTAAAAGCCTATTTGGTGGAAAAACAACTAAGTCAAAAGCTAGGGTAGATGTACAACAAGAACCAGCACCACCCCTTAGCGACACGGATTTAGAATTTTTGTTTAACGAACTCCTACAAGGAGTACATCAAGCACGAGGGCAAGCGTGGGCATTGAAGTGGCTACAAAACATTGAGCATCGGATTACAACGGAACGCTGGGTTGAGTGGTTACAAAAGTTTGGTGAAAGACTGCTAGCATCACCTACACCCAATAATGAATTAGCTGCGCGGTTAGTACAATTAGGTGACTTGGGTATTGGAGAGGTTGGAGACGTTGCCTACGATATCGGGATGCAGTTGTTGACGCGTAATCCAGGCGAACCAGTTTGGGAATATGATGGCCCAGACGCTGAGATGACTAATTTGCCATCTGAACAAACCTTTTCTGCAATGGAAGAGGTAGATAGTCAAGAAAACCCATCAGAAGCAGAATATCAAAGCGTCACCTTGGAAGAGTTATATGTAATGTTGCAACAAGATGAGAATCTACGCCAGCAAATTGCTCAACAGCTAGCAATTGAAACCGACGACCCACAAGTTATTGTCCAAGCACTAATTGATCAACTATACAATGCTGAGCAATCGACTCAGGAATGAGGGAGATGAGGGGGATGAGGGAGATGAGGGAGATGAGGGAGAAATTTTCTCCGTGCCCCCGCGTCACCGCGTCCCCGTGTCCTCTTCCCCACTCCCCACTCCCCACTCCCCACTCCCCACTCCCCACTCCCCACTCCCTTTTGGTATATTTTTGTCAAATCTTTATATTCTTACACCTACAAACCTGCCAATCTAGAGGAGTGTAGCTAAATTGATTCGATTTTTTGGAAACAAATACCTAGAATAAACTGTCAATTAATTTTAAACTTTCAGTAATATACCTATTGTCTTTTTAGCAAACTAGGCGTCAATTATGAAACTCAGTTTATTTAATCGAGGATTGGCAGGAGTTGCACTTGCTTCTTTTGCGGTAGTAACGACAACTGTCACCATCAGTCAACCCAGCTATGCTGGCGGCACTAAATTCTTTTGCGAACAGAGGAAAGGCATCTTTATAACATTCGCCAGCACTCAGAATAAGAAAAGTGTGCCGATGATTAGATGGACTTCTCAGGGCGCTTTCCCCAAAGAGTGGCCTATGGAACGCCGTTGTCACGAAGTAGCTCGCAGATTTCAAAGAAGTTATGATAACGGTACTTTAAGATACATCAGAACTGGGACAGTGAAAGGTGAAACTGTAGTATGTGCTGCTGTAAACCAAAATGCTCCTTGCACAGATAGCACACTGCTGTTTACTCTCAAGCGTGGAAGTAATGCCAAAGAAACTATGCGTAGACTGTTAAATCGGCGTGGTTTGGTAGCTGGAAACGTACTCAATGAAAGTGGTGGAGACACGCTGAATATTAATTTTGATGCCTACCTCAACAACGCTACAGAAGAACCAACCAACGGATCTATTCAAGAATCAACCAACGGATCTATTCAAGAATGAGGTAATACTGAACTGATGCGATCGCCACTTTGTATTACCTTTAAACTCAGATGGATTGGCATAATTTGACACTGGTGGTCTGTATTAGCAGTATATCCTTGACGCTGTCCGCATCAGCACCAGTTGTCAGTATTTCTGACCCTTGCAATAACCGTGATTGCATCAGTCCTCAGTCAGAAAAACTCTACCAGCAAGCTCAATCAATCACTGTTAAAGTGATGTCCAAAGAATTCTTAGGTTCAGGAATTCTGTTACGCAAACAAGGCTCAGTTTATACAGTGCTGACCAATGCTCATGTGTTGCAAGCAGGCGAACCCCCGTATCGCATTCAAGTCTCAAATGGTAGGATTTACACAGCTAAATTAGCTCGGAGCTTGAATTTGGGAAAAAACGATTTGGCTTTGTTGCAATTTAAGAGTGCTGACATTGTTTATACTGTGGCAACTATCGGTTCCAAAGCTGCGGTGGGACAAGAAGTTTTTGTTGCCGGGTTTCCCGCCAGCGAAGAGGGATCTGAGGGAAAAGACTTTACTTTTACCCCAGGGAAGGTTTCGTTGGTACTACCTAAACCTTTAGAGGGGGGCTATCAGCTAGGTTACACCAATGCGATCGCCAACGGCATGAGTGGCGGCCCACTTTTGAACCGTCGAGGTCAGGTAGTTGGCATTAACGGAATGCAAGCTGATCCCCTATGGGATGTTCCCTCTGTATTTGCTGATGGTTCCAAAGTAGATGAAAGGTTGCATAAGATAATTGTGCGCCTGAGTTGGGCTGTGCCAATGGACAGGGTAGTGCAGATGATGCAAAAACCTGTAAGAGCTAAAGATTCGTCTGTACTTAATAAAGCTGATTAGAGGTCAAATTATGAAGCTTGATCATGGATTAGCAACAGCAATTATGGGAGTGGCGATCGCATTTATTCAACCACAAATTGCTATGCCATTAACAGCTCAAGATGTTAGTAATATTGCTAAAGATATTACAGTAGTGATTAATGGAGCGAGTGACACCAAACTCGGCTCAGGAGTAATTATTTACCGCCAAGGAAAATCCTACAGCGTTCTCACTAATTGGCATGTTGTCGGTGAATCAGGAAACTACATCATCCAAACCCGCGACAAAAGCCAACATCAAGCGGTACCCAACTCAATCACACGCGTCCCAGAAGCGGATTTAGCACTCATTCAGTTTACTAGTGACAAAGTATATAGTACTGCCACCTTTGGCAATTCCGATACCGCCAAGGAAGGCACCACGATTTTTGTATCTGGCGCACCAGAACCTGTACAGGGAATTAAAAATCGTACAGTGTTAGTACTAATGGGACAAATTGTTGGCACGAATACTCAACCAGAGGAAGGTTATACCCTAATTTACAATAACAATACTCACCGGGGGATGAGTGGCGGCCCTGTGCTAGATGAAAACGGGCGTTTGATTGGCATTCATGGGCGAGGTGCCAGAGATGGTGATGGTCAAAAGGTGGGTTTTAATCTGGGTATCCCCATCAATCTATTTGTCGCCTCCAAAACAGCCAGCAAATTAAAAGTGCAAATCTCAATCCCCCAAACCAATTTAACTGACACATCTACAAATTCCAGACCCATTGGACGCCCCACCGTTATTAACGGTTCTGAGGGAGTAACAGGATCTGGCGTTGTTTGTGCTGGCCACCGTTGTGAGTGAACAGTAAACAGTTATTCAGTACACAAGTTGATCATCGATAACTGTTAAATTTCCTTTGAGTTTATTTTAGAGAATGTAAATTACTTATGAAGCGGTTTTTGACATCCAGTGTTTTAGCTGTATTATTTTTGCCAGCATTGCTGAGCTTATCTCATAGTAGCGCGATCGCTGAAACTGAAAGTTCAATCGACGAAGACAAACTCAATACTGTTAATGGAATGCCTTGGGCTAGTAAAGGTTTACCGTTTAGTAAGCTTGTCAATATCAAAGACACCCTTGTTAATTCAGTCCTGGGTAAAGTAGTTATAGATATCCATGGTGAAGACCCATTAAATAGTTTAATTCAAAGTCCCTTTAGTGGCCCACGCCCTGGCAGATTTATAGTTACTTCTCTGTGGGGTAGCAAAATAGAAGGGTGCTTTGTGCAGATGGTTGTACAATCGGCTCCAACAGATGGCAAAATGGAATTAGAACAACTCTCTCCTACCGCCGTAGAGTTAGGAGTTGGAGATCAGATAGTACAATTCTCTAAAAACTCAAATACTAAAACTAGAGGATTTTCAGTTAAATACACATATACCGAATACGAAAACAATAGAGAACGTGAATATTCCAATGTTTGGTATATGACAGATACCGTATTTAGCATTGATGCTAACGCCGCTAATTATTTGAGAAAAGCACCCATCAAAGAAATTCGCGCCCGACTCAGATTTGCTAATGGTGATACCAAAGTATTTCCTCTTGGTAAAGGAACTATAAAACAATGGCAAGGAGCCTACGGGTTTAATTCTTCTTGCACAGCACCTAGTAAGCTTTAGGGACTGACAAATAAATAAATATCCCATCGCTTTAAAGGCAGGGGAGCAGAGAGAAAAAGTCATTTTGATGGATGCGAGAGGTTGTTTGTCAACAGTCAAGCATTCTACATTTAAAAAAGTTGGGTAAAGTGGAAATCCTTACCCAATTTTTTTTTTCGTTCAGTTTTGTTTCTCAATTTGATAAGTTTTTAGGCATTGACGGTTAGAAATCATGGCCTAATGCTACAGATACAAATCTACAAATCCATATAAAATCTAACTTTCGCCATGTCAATAATTTACTTTTTTATTAATTTATGCGTCGTCTGTTGACCTACATTTTAGTTGTGCTATTCTCGCTGTTTGTTGTTATATTTTGGTGGCCTCTCAACGATTCCGATTGTAATTCTGAAGCATTTTTAGCATCAAAAACCAAAAAAATACAAATCCCTGCAACTAAAGTTGTCGTTCAACCGTGGCGTGGTGGACATCGAGTGTACGGAATTTTTATGGTTCCCAATGAGTACAAGCAAGCACCATTTTTTATCCTAACAGTTAAAGGTGTTGGTAATTACTGCTCCAAGTCATTTGGCTACAGTCAACAGTTAGATAACGTATTTGCTCAGCCTGGAACTCATCTAGTGAGAGACTTTGTGAGAACTCGCGTTGCGCTGAGGTTGATTATGCAAGGTTTGTACTCTCAGCTAAATGACAGGCAAAACTGGACGTTAACATATCCTCGACAAAACAATTCGTAATTTTTACGTTAACTAAACCACTTAACAGAAAGTAACTTAAGACTAACCGTTTGATAGGGGAGTACCGATAAGTTTCAATCCCTAATAGGGATTTTGGTTGATTAAAACAGTGACAGTTAAAACCCCATCAACTACCAGAAGAATTGTTTCAATCCCTAATAGGGATTTTAGTTGATTAAAACGGTATTTATAATGTTGCTAGCTTCACATTGCAGGAGTTTCAATCCCTAATAGGGATTTTAGTTGATTAAAACCCTTTGCGAGCATTGTTAGGGTCAAGCTGCAATTGTTTCAATCCCTAATAGGGATTTTAGTTGATTAAAACTTGCTTTAGTTTCGGATACGTTTGTTCTCAAAAGTTTCAATCCCTAATAGGGATTTTAGTTGATTAAAACCTGGGATAGGCACCCGGAACAGGTAAGTGCTACGGCGTTTCAATCCCTAATAGGGATTTTAGTTGATTAAAACAAAGGCGGGGCATCCCGTCCTTTCAAAAGCTAGGGAAATGTCTGTTTCAATCCCTAATAGGGATTTTAGTTGATTAAAACTTCTGTAGAACACACCTCGATTATTACTTCATTTATGTGTTTCAATCCCTAATAGGGATTTTAGTTGATTAAAACCAAACAAGGCACATTACCAGTAGCAGAAGAAGAGTGTTTCAATCCCTAATAGGGATTTTAGTTGATTAAAACGTAAGGCTTGTCTAAGATTTTTAAAACTGATTGGTTTCAATCCCTAATAGGGATTTTAGTTGATTAAAACTGAGCCACTAGCAGTTACCCCACCATTTCCACCAGGTTTCAATCCCTAATAGGGATTTTAGTTGATTAAAACATTTTAGACAGTGAAGTTGGCATAGAATTAGGCGTTTCAATCCCTAATAGGGATTTTAGTTGATTAAAACTAAATATCCTGGCTCTAGGGGGGCGGTGATTCTTGTTTCAATCCCTAATAGGGATTTTAGTTGATTAAAACCTTAGATTTAATTAACTATTTCACAAGTGCTGGGTTTCAATCCCTAATAGGGATTTTAGTTGATTAAAACCGCTGGGGTCTGTGAGGCTTGATATATTTGGTTTTCAAGGTTCAATAGTTGCAACCTATAGCTAAGATACCTTTTCAGAGGTTTGGTTGTCAAGATCGCAAGAATCATAAATAACCTCAAAAGCGATTCTGGTAAGGATTTGGGGTGGTGGTGTCAACCTCTAAACTCCTCAAAGAGGGTTCAAAGCTAGAGAGAATAGGCTTTTCAGGCACAAAATTCTATGTTGTTTGAAAAACACCTACTGGTTGATACCATTTCACGAAATACCTAATACAAATGATTTGTCTCTAATTCTTTCCCCCTGCTCCCTATTTATGTCAATCTTAAAGTGAAACAGTATGGCCTAATAGTTACTAATTCACATTAATTATTTTTACGGTCAATCCAAACGGCTTTTAAACCAGCTGCCTTAGCACCATAGTAGTCTTCTGTAATGCTGTCACCAATATGCCATGCTTCCTCTGGTAGGCATTTATGTTTTTTCAAAGCAACAGCAAAAATTTGTGGATCAGGTTTAGCTGCGCGTGCTTGAGTAGAAATGGTAATAGTTTTAAAAAATGTTCTCAGCCCCAAACCTTGCAATACTGAATAAATCCGGGAGTCAAAATTGGATAATACCCCTAGTTCAATTCCTTGCTGTTGCCAGTTAATCAAAGCTGAGGAGACATCAGGATAGACAAACCAGGGTTCGGCAGTGCCAAAGTGGATGTATAGTTCGCTAAAAAAAGCTGAAAAGTCAGAAAATTCTTTGAGAACACCTGCACTCTCGAAGGTATTGAGCGCAATGATTCGCCACCAGTCAAATTCTCGTTGAGGAATATCTTGCTTGTCTGTATCTAGAAATATTGGTGGTGGCGCTGCCTTAAAACTTTCAATGAAGGTTGTATTTAATATCTCGGCAGAAACATTAACACCAAAATCTTGGGCCATCTGGCTATAAACTTCACCGACACTGCCTTTGACACCAAAGAGTGTGCCAACAGCATCTAAAAAAATCACTTTTGGTCGTTGCATAATACCGAGTGCTGAGTGCTAAGGAACCAGCATCTTTTAACTTTGCCAGTTCTCTATGCTGGGAGTACTATACAGGTATATCCTGTTGCCTGAACTGGCGCTACTAAATAGGCTGGGCTTGTATTATTTAGCTTTCCACTTTAAAAACTAAAAAACCAATAGAACCGCCCATTATATTCATAATCATGTCATAAATCGTGTCTGAGTAGAAGGCTGCAAGTAACCACGCATTTGCAGAGTTGGAGCGCGATCGCAAAAAATATTCTAAAGCTAAATTTTTATGATGTTTTGCATATAACTTGAGATTTTCTCTAAAATCTAAGCATACGTAGGGTCATAGGGGTGGGGTAGGATATCTAAATCATGGCGATCGCAGATCAAAACTTGGAACACACAACACAATTGTCCTTGGATGCGCTGCAACCTGAAGCAGCCCTAGAATTATTCAAATCGCTGATTGGAACAGAACGAATTCAAAAGGAGAATGACCAAACCCCTCAATCTCCAGAAGGTAGTAATGACCAAATCCCTCAATCTCCAGAAGGCAGTGAGGAGTCAAGTTCCCCCCCTGTACAAACACAGGAATCAGGGGAAAGACCGCGCGGTGAAATAGTAGCGTTGCAGTTATGTGAACGGCTGGGGTATTTGCCTTTAGGACTAGAGTTAATCGGGCGATACTTAACACAAAAGCCAGACCTCTCCCTCACAGAAATGTTAGAGAGATTCGATAAGCAGCGACAAGAACAACACCCCCCAGCTGAAACAGCAGCAGTACAACAGGGGGTGTTAACAGCTTTTGAGTTAATCTGGCAAGAATTATCAGACGCAGATAAACAGTTGGGTTGTGTGTTAAGTTTATTTGCTGTTGCACCCATACCCCAGAAGTTAGTCGAACAGTGCTTATCAGGGGAAGACCCCCAGAAAATAGAGGCAGTCAAAGATGATATCCTCATAAGTCTGTGTTTGCTCCAGCGTTCAGATGCAGGATTTTACCAACAGCATCCACTATTAAGAGAATTTTTCCAACGCCAGATAGCAGAGTTAGCTCAAGCAGAAGAGCTAAAACGGACTTTTTGCAGAGTCGTAATTACAGTAGCCAAAGATATTTGTGATTCTCTAACTTTGACGCAAATTGATAGTATTGCCTCTGCGATACCTCATCTGACAGAGGCAACTAATAATTTTCTTCAGTATATTAACGATGAAGACTTGATTTTACCATTCATTGGTATTGCTAAATTTTATCAAATTCAAGGATTATCCGACCAAGCAACACTTTGGTATGAGCAATGTCCAGAAGTCATGAAAAAACGCTTGGGAGAGGAACATCCTCATGTTGCAACTAGCCTTAATCACCTGGCATTATTTTACAATTCCCAAGGAAAGTACAAAGAAGCGGAACCTTTGTATCAACAAGCATTGGCGTTAAGGCGTCGCTTGCTGGGTGAAGAACACGTTGATGTTGCAACTAGCCTTAATCACCTGGCATTATTTTACAATTCCCAAGGAAAGTACAAAGAAGCGGAACCTTTGTATCAACAAGCATTGGCGTTAAGGCGTCGCTTGCTGGGTGAAGAACATGTTGATGTTGCAACTAGCCTTAATAACTTGGCATTATTTTACAACTCCCAAGGAAAGCACAAAGAAGCGGAACCTTTATATCAACAAGCATTGGCGTTAAGGCGTCGCTTGCTGGGAGAGCAACATATTGACGTTGCAACTAGCCTCAACAACTTAGGATATCTTTACGAATTCCAAGGAAGGTACAAGGAAGCGGAACCTTTATATCAGCAAGCTTTGCAACTGAGACAACGCCTATTAGAAAACGAGCATCCTGATGTGATTACTAGTCTGAGTAACCTGGGGTATCTCTACGAGTCTCTAGAACGTTACAAAGAAGCCGAATCTTTATATCTGCAAGCTTGGGAAATTTGCGATCGCCACTTAGGAGCAGATCATCCCCAAACTATCACTTGTCGTGACAATCTGGCAATTCTTCGCGATCGTCTCTCTTGAGAGTGGGGAGTACTGACAGGGGTAGGTTTTTAATATTTGGCGTTTTGATCGACGCAGTGAGTCCAGTGAGTAAAGGAGGGTTTCCCTCCGCAGGCAACTGGCGATCTCAAGAGCGTAAAGCCTACGGCATAGCTTTGCTTAGAGCGACGTTCGCGTAGCGTCTCCGTCAGGAGAAGGAGCGTCACCCAGAGGGGGACGCGGGAACATCGATTTTGAATGATGACGACTAATCGACGGTTCGTATTTGATACTAATGTACTGATTAGTGTATTTTTGTTTAATCAAAGCAAGCCACGTCAGGCATTAGTTCAAGCTCAAGACAAGCATTACAGGTTTAGAGAATACTTGCAGGTTTAGAGAATAACTTATACCAAGCGAGGTGCGATCTTTACTGGATGTTGTACTTAATCGCAAAGCTCGTTATGCAGATAGAGATTTTTTGCTGATATAGTATTTACTCTGGATGATTACAGGAGAGCTACTAATTTACGAGGTCTTTATGCAAACTAAATATATAAAAGCTTTAAGTATCAAGCGAATATATGCTGAACGCATTATCTCTGGCGTAAAAACTATTGAATTGCGAAAACGTCCAATTGGCATGGAGTTGGGTGATCTTATTCTTTTATATGAAACTGCTCCTGATGCTGTTATTAGAGGAGGATTCATAGCAGATAGAACTATATCTTTACCTGTTCCCCAGATGTGGGAACAGTATCATTCTATGATGGCGGTAGAAAAAGAGTTTTACGATAGCTATTTTGATAAATGTGAGTTTGCATATGGTACTTTAATCTACCGCAATTTTACCTTTCCTGAGTTGCATTTGAACGAAATATATAAACTCTGTTCTGGTTTTACACCTCCACAAGCTACAATCAATTGGCGCGAGGATTGGTATATTCATACTAAATGGATTAATGTACTAGAAGATTGCAGAAATGAATTGATGCAGAAAGGACGCCTCAGTAAACAATTAAACCTATTCATCTACTAGTGGCTTTTCAAGTGTTCTAGTCGTCCTATACTAAAGTTTTTAGTAGACTAAACATAGAGTTATTTACCATTCTAATCCCCCTTCTTTTAGAATATCCTCATATTGCTGATAGCTAATACTTTGCATATGTTGAGGGACACCCTTAATACCAAATTTGTTTAATCTAGAACGAGAAATTGGATTAGTAAATGGTACCCACCAACCAAATCTTAGCGCCATTGCACACCCTATACTAGAGCCTTTTTGTTTAATATGATTCTGAATATTATGTATCTGATATACGCCAATACCTCCAAATTTTAAAAAAAGGTCTTCAGGTAAAGCAATATGGCGTTCAAGAATATAACCTATTCCACCAATTATACTTTCTGGGCTTGAGATGTAAAATAATATTGGCGCACCAACAACATCTTTGTCAGCATACCAAGGATAACAATAATAAACATTGTCTGTACGAAGAAAAAGTCTATCATAAGCATAACTATTTAATTGTGTTTGGGTGTTATTAATTTGTATCATTTTATTAGCCCATCTCGGTTGAATTGGTACAAGATAGGCTAACCGATTATTAAAAGCAAATCGAACTGGATAGAAAAGTTTTTCTAAATCAGAAATAGCAAAATTATTAATTTCTTGGTCATTATTAGTATATAAGATTAGTCTCTTGCTTGAGTTAGTCTCATGTAATTTAGCTTGGATATTTATATTTAGAGGAGGAACAAACCAATTACTATTAGCTATAATATTTTCATTATTGGGAACAGAAAAAATTGTAGAAACTAAATTGTTGATGAAAATATTTATATCTGCTTCCGTAATGCGTTGATAAAAGAAATGTTTGGCAAGAACAAGCTCCGCAGAACTCTTTCCATTTATACGCTGATATCTACGTTGAGAAATTCCTTCTATGCGAAAACCATATCGTGTAAAAAATGTTAAAAGTTCTGCATTTTCCTGTGATGTAGTTACAATAACTTTTTCAAAACGATTTTCAATCCACTCCCTTATGCAGTAAAACAATAAATGCTGACCTAACCCTGTTTTTCGGCTTTCAGGTGTTATGTAAAATAAAGAAAGTTTAGCTGTTAGTTGATCTTTTTTCTTCCAAATAGCTATTGCGCTGATAGGATTATTTTCGATTGAAGCTATGTTAATACGGGCATTTTGATCATTTAACGTTTTACTTAACCAATTATCAAAGTCTAAGTAAAAATTTTTTAGCGGCTCTAAAAGATTTTTGAGCGCGTCTTTATCGTCTGCTTGAGAAAGTCTAATAACTGGCGATGATACCTCTGTTTGAGCTAAAGGCAACAACTCATGTTGGATTCTAGCAACAGCTTCCGTAGGAGACAATGTTATGATTCCAAAACTACCCCCATGAGTTCTCACTTTTTTACGGAGTGTCTCATCACGGGTTACAAAGACATTACCACCGCATAGTTTATGTGAAGCCAGATGCAAACAATCACGATAGCCATGTTCGGCATTACCAGAACCCGGTACTGCATTTGACCAAAATTTTTGAAACAAGTTTTGAGCCAGCGAATCACGTTCAGCGCATCGTTGTGGAGAAACGCTGTGAACAGGAAGAATACCTATACGTTGTGCTATTTCTGGTCTTTGGTTGCCTGCATTCCCAATAACCTCTGCTGATAGTTGTTCTGTTACTACTAACTTCACAGCATCCATAAAGCCAAATTTCAACAGCACAACAAGTTCTTGGTCTACCGATTCATGAGTATTAAGCAAATTTAGAACACAAGATGTATCTATAGTGAATATTTCCACAAATACTCCAGAAAATACTAATTATTGATAGCTAATTTTTGTAATGTATGAAGAAATTTAGTTTAGCTTAAAATTTTAGCCGTTAGCAGCCAATAATCTGGTTTTAACCACGCTATGGGTTAGCCACTAAATTTATCTAATACCAGTACTAGTCAAGCTGATCTCACAACCCAGATTCCGTAGGTAAGCGAAGAGATTAATGGTATTTTTTATTCATGACACCATCAGTCTCATAAATTAGAGTACAAGATAGTGCAGCATAACGTCTAGGCAAGCAATTGGACAAAGCCCAGCCCCAACTGCGGCATTTATCGCAGCAAGAGTTCGCTTGTTCAGTTAAGAAAAGCTAGTAATTGGTAGTCAATAGCAGCTAGTTATTATCCCTCTGGTAAACTTAAAAACACCTCCTCAACCATATCCCTTGCTTTCTCATCTAAACGCTGCCAATCCACTTCACCGAACTCATCAATTAAACTAGTATCAATATCAACCGTCTCATCATCTGAACTGTAATTGCGAAAGCACACTTGATAACACAATTCCCACATATCGATACCTACTTGCTGCTCTTGACGTTGCAAGTGCAGATGATATCCTGGATAGGGCATTGGCAGACGAGCAAGAGTTTCTCTGATTTCATCTGCTTGTTCTGGTGTTGCAGTTTCTATTTCTTGCAATAAATTAGTGACCAATGCTTTGATTTCATTAGTGGTGCTAGGCGGCCAAATCAGTACATCTTGATAAGTTCCAATCCAAGAAGATGCATCTAGCTGCTTGCGAATATTATCGATGACGCGAATAAAAGCAGGCTGCATGAGGAGTTCAGCTTGCTGCCATGCAACTGAATTACTTAGTTTAGGTGCCATTGTTAGTCAAAAGGGATACTTTAAGAAAAATTACAAAACTGCGTTTATTAAAAAACTGCGTTTTTAGTCTAAATCTTTTCCCAAGATAGCGGATTTCGTTAAAGAAAATTTGGAGATATTTATTAAGCTAAAACACATCTAGTATTGCAAAATCACTCATGAGGGTTGTTGACATCGAAAAAGGCACGAGGACAAAAAGAAACTCATAAATTTGCTTTCTTGAAACCATTCACTCCGACTGCCTCATCGCCTTGCCGCGTCTCTCGGTCTTCTTTGGTCAACAGTCTACACGAAACTTGCAACTTTTATGTGGAACAGCTGATCTAAAACATTAGGTGGTAAAACTGGGGAGGGGATATGATAGGTAAGCTGCTAGACCATCGTTACCAAGTAATTCGAGTCCTGGCAAAAGGCGGATTTGGTCAAACTTACATAGCTGAGGATACCAGGCGACCAGGTAATCCCATTTGTGTTGTTAAGCATCTTAAACCTACTAGTTCTGATCCGAAAATTTTTGACACTGCTAAACGTCTGTTTCAGAGTGAAGCCGAAACTTTAGAACGATTGGGCTATCATGACCAAATACCCCGCTTGCTGGCTTATTTTGATGAAAATCAGGAATTTTATCTAGTCCAAGAATTCATTGCCGGACACACCTTAACTGAAGAACTAATACCTGGTAAGGGCTGGAGTGAAAGCCAAGTGATTCAGTTATTGCAGGAAGTGTTGCAGATTCTTGAATTTGTTCACAACCAAGGTGTGATTCACCGCGACATTAAACCAGACAATATCATCCGTCGTGTCTCTGATAATAAACTAGTTTTAGTAGATTTTGGGGCTGTCAAGCAATTACAAGTATCCTATGGGCAAACTTGGCGATCGCACAGCGTCTCCCCCGGAGAATCGCCCCTCACAGTCGCCGGACAACCCTCTGCTACAGTGGTGGTGGGTACTCCCGGCTATATGCCCACAGAACAAGGACAAGGCAAACCCCGCCCCAACAGTGATATCTATTCTCTTGGTATTATCGCCATTCAAGCCCTGACTGGAATTCCAGCTACAGAATTACAAGAAGACACCGAAACAGGCGAAATTCTCTGGCAGCATTCAGTAACCGTCAACTCTCGCTTAGCAACGGTGTTGAATAAGATGGTGCGTTATCACTTCAAAGACCGCTATCCAACTGCTACAGAAGCATTGCAAGCATGTCAAGAAGCTACTCATCCAGTATCTGTATTTTCCACATCCCCAAAATCTGCTAACAACAGCAATTATCAACCAAAAAAACCATCTCAAGTATCTCAACACCAAACGATCGCAGTTTCTCCACCAAATCGTACTCCTATTAAACCTGTTCGTAAAGACTCTAACAAACCCGACCCCTGGCCGTTATTAATTGGCGTTTTATTGGCTGGCGGTGCTGCGGCTTTGGTGACAAACATTTATCCCAATGTGAAAAATTTTGCTACTAACTTTACAGGTCAGGATACCACCACCAAAGGCTGTTGGACTGCGATCGCAGCTAATTCTAATATCCGTTCGGAACCAAGTTCGATCAATTCTAATAATGTTTTGCAAACAGTAACCCAAGAAACTAAGTTTGAGGTTACAGGCAAGCAAACCAAACGCGGTTGGGTAGAAGTTAAACTCAAATCTGGGCGGTTAGCTTGGGCACACCCAGATGTCATAGCCAATAAGGAATGGGTTTCTTGTCTGCGGGCCAAAGGTATTGCCATCAAGACAGTAGATGATAATAGCTTAATTGCTACTCGACCCACTCCAAAACCAAAATCTCCCAGTATCACCAGCCCTAACCCCGAAGCATCAGAGCCATCAAAACCCGATGAGCGTAGCACCGATATTATAGAACAAGCAAGACGTAAGTATGAATCTGGAGATTTGCAGGGTGCGATCGCGCTGCTGAAATCCATTCGTGCAAATGCTTCGTTGGGTATCAAACAAACAGCGCAATTGATAGCCCAATGGCAAGCAGATTGGACTAAGGCAGATGCCCTATTTAATGACATCAATCAAGCTTTAAGTAATGGTCAATGGGATAAAGTCTTAGATTATCAGAAGCATCCAGAAAAATTACCTAACATTCAATATTGGCGAGATAAAATACAACCTCTATTTAAACAAGCTGCTGAAAATATTAAAAAACAGGCACTGCCTCAAGTAGATAACCGAAAAAATCTAAATAATAGACAAGAGGAACTTCTCAATACTAATAAACCTTTCATCACAGAGCAGTAAGTGGGTATAAATATAGTAAGCTTGAGATACAGTAGTTCTTAATTATATTAAGTACACCCTAGCCTCTAATCTCAACTAAATGTACCTCACTATAATGAGATGCGTTATATGTGGCAAACGACTACATACTTGCTGTTAGCTTCAAAAGCCAGAATAGGGAATTAAAACTTTTTGAAAAGTCTTTACATATTCCCACAAAAAAAATATATATTTTGATGCAATGATGTGATACTGGTATCGGAGTTTTGAAAAAAGTCACGTATATTTACTGGAAAGGTATTGATTTATTAGTTAAATATATGTATTGTTATAGTTAGATTCTATAAACAGCCCTCATATATAGATGCAAATGCAATAATTTGCATCTGGACTAAGTGCAGCAAGGAAAATTCAACAAAAAGTTAGGATCTCGCCACTGTACTTAACTTAAGTTAAAAAGCGTTTTAAATTTAGCGGTTCAAAGTTTATTTTTTTTTGCGCGACAGGTATTACATGGATGTCTGTTTGATAATTTGAGCAGGCGGTAAAGCATTTAATTTTTAATTAATTTAACGCACTTCTATTGATGAATAGATGTGTGGCTCTTTGTAGAATTTTGACTTTTGATTAGGGCAATTTTAATAAATTATTTTTGGGTCTTCTACGTAGGAACAAACGCTCCGTTATCAACCCAATACCCTCTAAATTATTCAACATCATTCAACAAAAATTAGTTAGTACGACGAACTTGTACTAATACTTAATTGCAATGAAAGATGTCATAAATCTGCACAGCCAGCTACATCTTTAAAACAAATCGTGAAACCTAAATCACCGATCAATAAACCAATAGCTAGTCTTTCTCTAGACTTGGATAATCTCTGGTCTTATCTCAAAGATTATGGTGATCCAAGTTGGCAAGTCTTACCTTCTTATCTAGATATCGTGGTACCTCGTTTTTTAAATATCCTCCAACAGCTAGATTTAACCATCACAGTGTTTGTTGTAGGACAGGATGCAGCAGTTAAAAAGAACCAACCAGTGTTACAGTCTATCGCTGCTGAAGGTCACGAAATTGGCAATCACTCTTTTAACCACGATCTTTGGCTACGTCTATATTCAGACGAAGAAGTTGAGCAAGAACTAGCACTAGCCCAAAAGTATATCCAGCAAGCCACTGGTCAACGTCCTATTGGCTTCCGTGCGCCTGGATATAGCCTCTCTCCCACAGTCTTACGAGTCTTAGCACGACATAGGTATCAATACAATGCTTCGACTTTTCCCACATTCTTGGGGCCGATAGCACGAGCTTACTTTATGATGACCTGCAAGCTAAGCAAAGAAGAACGCACCAAACGCAAAGCTTTATTTGGCAGCTTTAAAGACGGTTTGCAAAGCCTCAAACCCTACCAATGGTGCATAGGTGCATATAAGTTAATTGAGATTCCCGTCACCACTATGCCGATTTTCAAGGTGCCAATTCACTTCAGCTACTTAATGTATCTGAGTAGATTTTCTCCGGCTTTGGCGTTGCTTTACTTCCGGATTGCCCTTTGGCTGTGTAAACTTACTGGCACTCAGCCTTCTTTACTACTACATCCGACAGATTTTTTAACTCAAGAGGATGTACCAGAACTATCATTTTTTCCCGGTATGAACATCCCCACCTACAAGAAGTTAGCGGTATTGCGTAATGGGCTGAAACTTTTAAAGAGTCAGTTCACTATTTTGACTGTCGGACAACATGCCCAGTTCCTGACGAGGCAATCGATATTAATACCTAACAAAGAGCCAGAACTTACACGGTAAAGCATTCAACAGTTATTGAGGTCTAAATAATCTTCACTCAAATAGGTTACTTCTAAGCTGATGCGCTTTCAAGTTGCATATTTCAAACCGCTATAAACATGCGGGGACGCAAATATGTAATTTTAATGACGATTAGCTTAGAAATGAGGTTCAGCAGGATTCTGTCACTGCTCACTGTTTTTTGATTCAAATTATCAAGTAGAGGAACTTATGAGTCTTTTTATTCTCTTACCGGCGTACAACGAACAACAGTCAATTTCTCCCTTGTTCAGAAGGTTTCAGACATTGCAGAGTCTCTGCGACATAGATATCAAATTGATTCTTGTCGATGATGGTAGTACTGATACAACTGCTCAAACCTCGTTAGATGAATCGCACTCGCTAGGTATATCACTCAGATTAGTACAACATTCCCAAAATGCTGGCTTGGGTCAAGCAATCAAAACGGGTTTGACAACCTTTTTGGAGGTTTCTCAAGAAGGCGATTTTGTAGCCACTATGGACTGTGACAATACTCAACCACCAGAACTACTCATCAAGATGTATAACCTCATCGTGGCTGGTAGTTGTGATATTGCGATCGCATCCAGATATAAGAAAGGTTCTAGAGTTATTGGCTTATCAACATTTAGAATGTTGATGAGTTATGGAGTGAGTTGGCTATTTAGAATTATGGCTCCTATATCCGGTGTTAAAGATTATACTTGTGGATATAGAATCTATAATCGCTCTTTGCTGGTTAATCTCTTTGAGTATTATCGTGATAATTTATTCACAGAAAAAGGCTTTGCTTGCATGATAGATTTACTCTTGAAAACAAAACTCTTCAACCCTCAAGTTACTGAAGTTCCCATGGTTTTGAGATACGATCAAAAGCCGACTGCTAGTAAAATGAAAGTACTTAAAACTATTGTCCAAACGCTAAAAATATTGTCAAAAAATATTTGGTTTTCCCAAACAAGCAATAATTCATTTAAAGTATACAAAAATCACCAACCACTAAAAATTCCAGTCGAAGCGGCAGCTCGTCATTAACAACAATCGGCCTGGCTCCCCAAGACGGCAGTGGCTACCCTTAAAAAGGGAGACTTTGATTCCGGTTCCCCTCTTTTTAAGCTACGGTGTACACACAAGTCGGAAAAACACTATCTATAAAAGATTTGAGCTTGGTAGTTTGGTAGGGTGCGTTATAGACGGTAGTCCTAACGCACCGTCAAAGATTTACAGTGCGTTACGCTGGCCCGATAACACACCCGACAACACCACTAGAACAGTTCAAATCTATGCTGGCCATACTTGTGTGTACACGTTAGCCTTTTTAAGGGGGGAAAAGTGCCTAAAGTCACAGCAAAACACTTTTCAAACAACCTCTTAGTTCCCCCTTATAACCAGTCCTTTTATTGATGATTCAATGTGAATATACCAAGACAAATTAACAATAAAGCAAAAATTTGTTTAACTCCAAAAGGTTCTTGCCAAAGTAAGTGAGCTAAGAAGGATACAGCAACATAGCTAATTGCAACACTGGGATAAGCTACAGAAATTGGTATCTTTTTAAGAGCGTATATGTAAAATAAAGCAGCAACAAAATAGGACGATAATCCTACCAAAACATAGGGTTGTAAAAATAAATTTATTTTGTTACCAGAACTTGAAACAGCACCAGCTTTGAGACTAATCTGTCCGCCAATACCGATAATAATTGAAGTTACTAAAGCTAGATAATAATTCACCCTATTATTCCTCAATTCAACTGACAATTGATAAATTTTATATTGCTTGAAATAATTTTCTTATAAAACGGGAAAACTATGGTTATCCCTTTAGAGGGAGTTGTCATGTAAGTACTGTATAGAAAAATGCTTAAAAAACCTCTGCTTAATTTTTTGATTCTACCTATTTCTGTCTCCTGGCTATGTGTGGGAACACTTTTTGATTCTAAAGCTAATGCTTTACCAGGGCAAAGTACAGAGGAAGTCAGTGCTTGGATTAAGGCACATCCAACACTTCGTCCCAGAAGTGGAGAGCAATTGTTAGTCCAAAAAAGTGATACAGCAGCTCAAAGATTTACTTTTTTAGCGTCGGTTCTACCTCCTGGTAAAGTAGCATTTGCCAAAGACCGTAGTATCATCCGTAGTGAGCGCTTTAGTATGTATGATGCCATTAATGGCATGACTTTTCAGCGCCTCCAAGAATCTTTGCGGGTAATTTATGGTTTTGATATCTATCAAGATTATGAGCGCGCTCAAGTAATTTACCAGTATCCTAACCAAAGTGCAATTAACTCGGCGCGTCATGCTAAGACCCCCATTAAAGAGGCTTTGCAGGGAGAATTACGAGTAGGCGATCGCTACGCCTACTGGGTAGAAATTGCCCAACCCAAAGTAGGTAAAGCTTTCACTGGTCAGATGACTATTTTACTCAAAACCGACTTAGATAAGTTGCAAGCTGAATTGCGAACTCGTTAGACTTCTTGCAAAAATACTTGAACCGTCAGAGACTCAAGTCTCTGCCTAATAGCAAAAGTCCGTTGAAACGGACTAAAAATACTGTTATTAGTCGGTTTCAACCGACTTGAGTATCAGCCAGAAAATTTATTTTCTGGCGAGTATCCGACTTTTGCAAGAGGTCTGTTGAAGAAGGGAACGCTTAACGCTTAACAGGGGATTAAATATTTTTCCTTCAACCGCCAAAATTTTACTTGTTTTTCTCAGTCCCTAGTCCCCAGTGCCCAGTCCTTTTCAACTTAATCCCATGGAAGTGAGAGTTTGCCACTGTCCAGAAAAGATACTTTCAGCTGCTAGGGAAATTCGGAGTAAATCTTCCTTTAGTAGGGGTGGCCAATCAATTCCGGCTTTGCGACCTGCGGAAAAAAATTGTTGTGCTTTAACGCTTAATTGATACAAGGCTAAAACCAGTTCTCTATCTAGACTAGAGGCATCTTTGAGAGCTTCAAATACCACTTTCAACGCCAACAAAATCGAAGTTATCTGACCCGGTACTGGCGATTTCCCCTGCTTTAAACGCGTTAAGAGGGCATCTGGGCTTTCTTCAGTTGCGATCGTCTGGTCTATGAGGAATTTGCGAGCTGTTTCGTAATTCATGTATCCAGAGTAGCGCAGATTCGGGTCTTGAGGGGAGTGATGATTGCTGGGTAACTGCCGTATCTGACATTTAAACGATGAGCGATCGCTTTTACTTGGGCTATGGTTCTACCTCTTTTTATTTGGCGTAAACCTTTGTTATTATGATGTCGGCGTAGTTTCATAAGTCATTTTTTATTGTTTTTTCAATCCCTAATAGGGATTTAGGTTAATTAAAACGTCTTAGCCTTGAAGATACATCCGTGCCTAGCCTATTTCAATCCCTAATAGGGATTTAGGTTAATTAAAACATTAATGTAATCCTTCTTGATAATCCTGTGGATTATCAGTTTCAATCCCTAATAGGGATTTAGGTTAATTAAAACTAGCGATTTGCTAACCGTATCTGTTGATTGGAATGCCGATGTTTCAATCCCTAATAGGGATTTAGGTTAATTAAAACCGTTTTTCCAATCAAGCCAGCACAACCAGCACGTTTCAATCCCTAATAGGGATTTAGGTTAATTAAAACCTGTAAATCTGAGTTTTCCGTGTTCAAAGACGGGGTGTTTCAATCCCTAATAGGGATTTAGGTTAATTAAAACTCCATAGCAACGTCATACGCTACACCAATACAACAAGTTTCAATCCCTAATAGGGATTTAGGTTAATTAAAACAAGTCACAAGTTTATTTCATCAATTTAGGTGGTGGTTTCAATCCCTAATAGGGATTTAGGTTAATTAAAACAGGAGTGTAAAAAATCTTTTCGGAGCCATAAACAGGTTTCAATCCCTAATAGGGATTTAGGTTAATTAAAACCGCGTGCTGATCTACCAGGGGGATGAATCCAAGCATGTTTCAATCCCTAATAGGGATTTAGGTTAATTAAAACATTCGTGCGATCGCCCTTTCAAAAACCTCTGTATACGTTTCAATCCCTAATAGGGATTTAGGTTAATTAAAACTTAATCAATCACAGTACTAGTAAGCCTAGTTCTTCTGTTTCAATCCCTAATAGGGATTTAGGTTAATTAAAACGAGTTGCATCCAAATTTAATCGCGGGGAGAAAGCTGGTTTCAATCCCTAATAGGGATTTAGGTTAATTAAAACAGTAGACGGAAAATATATGTTATTAACAGACGTATTGTTTCAATCCCTAATAGGGATTTAGGTTAATTAAAACGGCCGGGGTCTGCAAGCCTTGATATATTTGGTTTTCAAGGTTCAATAGTGGCAACCTATAGCTAAGATACCTTTTCAGAGGTTTGGTTGTCAAGATCGCAAGAATGATAAATAACCTCAAAAGCAATTCTGGTAAGCATTTGGGGTGGTGGTGTCAACCTCCGAACTCCTCAAAGAGGATTCAAAGCTAGAGAGGATAGGCTTTTCAAGCACAAAATCTTGTCTTGTCTGAAAAACACCTACTGGTTGACACCAACCTCAAGCGAAAAACACTGTGGTGTCGATAGGCATTTCACCACCGATGCGCTCAATCTTGCCTTGACAACAAGCGCAAAGGAAGTAAAAGCGAATGCTGTCTTGGTCTGGCTTGATGACTTTTGCAAGACGCGATCGCAGTTTAGCATACTGAGTTGGTGTCAGATCGCACTCAAAGACAGAGTACTGCATCCACTGTCCATAAGATTTGAGGATCTTGTGAATTTTGGTACGCCTCTTGTCTTCTGGTATGTCGTAAGAAATCACTACATACATAGAAAGTAGGGAGTGGGGAGTGGGGAGTAGGGAATGGGGAATGAGAGTTATGTTATTTCATGATTAGAGGTGGATATTTATCAATTTCTTTGAGCAAATATTTAGCTAATAAACGCGCTTGAATTTCTAAAGATTCTTGATAGTTTTTTTGTTGCTGCATTACAGGATGTTTAAATTTATCTTGCTTCTTTTCTTGGTATAGTCGCAGGAAAATATGTAAACCTTCTTTAGTAAGTGAAACTGCACCACTAACGGGTTCGATAATAAAGTCTTTTGGTGCTAACATGCGGCGATTAATAGCTGTGAGAACAACAGCATCTACTATCAAAGGTCGAAATTCCTCCATCAAATCTAATGCTAAGGAGGGTCTTCCATAGCGTTCTGTGTGCAAGTATCCTAAATAAGGGTCGAAGCCAACAATATTTAAAGCACCTTGAACATCGTGACGTAATAAGGAATAGCCTAAGCTTAAAAGAGAATTGACTGGATCTACAGGAGGACGACGGTTACGGGTAGTAAAGTTGAAATTATCAACGCGAATTAGTTGATTAAAACAGCCAAAATATGCAGCACTACCAGCACCTTCTAAACCTCTGATAGAATCGATTGATGTGGCTTGATCGATGGATGCGATCGCCCTCGATATTTGAGTAATACCAGCATTTAAATTTAGTTCTGGATAACGACGCTGTGCTTGTGATAAAGCATAACGATAATTTTTGAGTTTACCTCTGACAAAACCTTGGGTAACGTGAATAGCTTGTGCTGATTCTCCAGCCGCTTTCCATTGTGCTGAACGTAAAAAAATGTTTTTACTCATCTCTGGTTCTAAACGAGCAATATATTTACCTGTAGTAGTGAGAAAAGTTAAAGGAATTTTTTGATTGATTAGTTCTGCGATCGCGGCAGGAGAAATACTTGCTCGTCCCATAACTACTAAACCATCAATTTTAATCAAAGGTACATCTAAAATTGTCTTTTTATCAAATTTAACATTCAGACGCTCATCAGTTTTACCAATAAAAGAATCATCTTGTGTAATGTAAACTGTTCCCATAATTTCATCCTATTAAAAGTCTGTAACTAAGCAAACAACATCAGCCTGCACGGGTTTTATTACCAGAGCAAGATAATTTTTTTAGTACAATTGCAAAGCTGAAAAATTAGTTAGCTTCTTGATAATTTCTGACTTTATCTACAGCTTGGGGTAGACATTGCAAATACAAACTGCATCCCTTGCAGCGTTTGCTGTAAACTGCTTTTGGCATGATTCCAGTTTCTAAAAGATTTGTGACAGCTTGAATAGTCGCGATCGCACTTTGCCGTAACTCTTGGTTAATCTCTACTAATTGGCGTTGATGAGAGTGAGCATAGTAAATATATCCAGTTGTAATATTTTGTCCTGTCATCTCTTCCAAACATAATGCTTGGGCACAAACTTGTAATTCATCATTATCCCATTCACCTTTGCGCCCCCGCTTGTATTCTACAGGATAAAATTGACCGTTTTCGGCTTCAATTAAATCAGATTTACCGATAAGTTTGTATTTTTCTGACTTCAGCCAAATTGCCCTAATTTGCCAAGTTTCTTCTCGCTGCACATCGCCTGGAGTATGAACGCGATCGTGTAAAGTAGTGCCTTCAATTGTGTATTGATTATCTGTAAACTCACCTACACAAAACATCCGCCAGCAACGATGCGAACAATAGGCATATTGATTCAATGCCGCAATCGGAATATATTCAGTGTCCATAGTCAGTTGTCAGTTATTAAAATGCAGAACGTAGAAGTATGGATTATTCATTTTTAATTTTTAATTGATTTACGTACCATTCCCATACCCATTGTTGTTTTTCGTCCGATTCCTGCATACAAACTAAAGTCAGCTAAGGCGTTAAGTTGTTTAATTTGTATTGGTTCAATTTCTCCTAATAATCGATAACTAACTTCGCCGACAATGCCAATAAATTTGCTGCGGGAATCAGCTATAATTTCTGTGCGAATATTGATAAAAGAGGGAAAAATTGACTCGACAGCAATGTGAGAAAATTCTATACCACTGTATTTGTTCCACCGTGAAAGCAGAGAGTTGAAGACACATTCTCTAGTAGGGAGAGTATTATCATACTGTCCTTGGCGAAAGGCTGTGGGTGTAGCGAAGGTCAAATTAATAGAGTAATTGCGATCGCTTGCTTGCTCGTACAATTGAGCATAGGTGCAAGCATTCGCCCAAGGTTGGGTAGATTGGGGTGTACCTTGAATGCTGGTAATGTACAAGTCGGCTGGGCCAAGATGCCAAGGGTGATTGGGATTAAGATTAAGCCATAGTTGCGTTAGTTGGCTAAAGAGAGTGTCATCTAATAAAGAGATGCGCCACCAACAAGGTGTACCAGTAGGGATAGGTTGTTGATGCGAGAATTGCAGTGGCATACCAGATTTTGATTTATACTGACTGCGTTCCTGTCCTCTCATTACTTGTAGAGGAGAGAGAGTGAAAGCTTTGTCGGCGGTGGAGTCGTGCAAGCGATCGCCCAATTCTCTATCTACAGAACTAACCAGGGTTAAAAATAGGGCGTGCAGATGTCTACCAGTGAGATATTGTGGTGGAATGGGTGACTGTGGTAATAAGTTTAATATTAAGCTATGAGGCATACTTTCGTTTTTTACTTGTATACTGAGTGCTTCTTGACTCTACAGTAAAGTGCGGTATTTCCTGAAGTTCAGCTTCATCCAAACTATACTGTTCACAAACCAAGCTTAAACGATTTCCCTGTGTTTTGACGGCATTGACAGAATGGGTTAAATCACCTTGAAAGTAGACTAGGGTGTTAATTTGCGGCTTAATTTGCCCAAGTTGACGTTTATGCGATCGCAATACCAATTCTCCTCCGTCCATGTCATCAGGTACACGCACATAAAGAACACTGACAAGTGCAGGCGGATCAATAGTTTTACAATAGGAACGCAGAGAACGATCAATGTGCGGATCGACGCGGGAGCCTTCCTTTAGTTGTAAAGGATTGAGGTAAAATGCATTACAACTTGGTTGGAGAGCTAAATCGAGGTATGGCTTGAAATAGGGGAACTGTTGTTCTACTGTGGGGAGGTGCGATCGCCTGAACACCACAGAAAATCCCTTAGTACCAACAAAATCGCGGTTGAGGTTGTTGACAGCAAAGTAAGGACAAGCTTGGATTTCTCCCCATAAGTCGTTGAGGTAATTGTTGGGGAAGGCGTTGGGTTGTTGTTGATAGTGTTTCACTGTGGATGTGAGAGAATGGGGGGGCGATCGCTGAATGTGGTATTTAAAAGTTTAAGACTGTGGAGTAGTGATAGTAAGATGCTTTTAAGTGAAAAAAGACTGCATAGGGAGAAATACCAATGAGAATTGATAATTATAATGCAGCAAAAGCACTAACTGAAAAATTAAAAGAGAGCTTACCAATTAAAGCACGCGCAGGAAAACCATTTTTGAAGACATTAAAGCAACGAGGAGAGGATGCTGATCCTAATCGGGAGTTTGAGATTGATTTCGTTGGCTATTCTGGAGATGAAGGCGGGATTATGTGCGGTTTAGTCAGTGAAGCACATAATCCAGAAAATAAAGAACGCTATGTTATTTCTATTACTCATCTTAAGATTGATTCAAATCATCCCTTAGCTTCAGAAGTACAAGAGTATCAACGCCAGCGAACTCGTAAGTTAATGTTGCAAGATCAAGCAGGTTTTGCCGCCGAGTTGCTGGCGCAGGCGTCTGCAAAGAAGAAAAAGCGTAGTTCCGGTTTCGGGAAGTGATTAACCTTTAAAACGATATGCCATCCGAATTGGAAGTTTTACCTCTTTGTCATCAAAATTATAGTATTGACCTCGCATTTGCACATTCTGAATTAAACTAACTGGAGGCATGTTTACCACATCATAGCTAATAACTTGATTAGTAAACATGACATCTAAGGGATTTAAAGGATATGTACAGGTGAATAAACCTTCGGCAGTTTTAGGTTTAGTTAATGGTTCAGCTGTTACCTCAGCCTTACTCATCCATTTCCCTAAACGAATCCATTTTGGTAACTTAAGTTCTTTTTGAGTAATCACAAAAAACTCAAATTTACTTTCTGGTGCTATTTCTTTCGCTCTACCAAAACTAGGAATATTTTTTTGGGTTTTCTCCATCTCAACATGGTAGTTGTTGTTAGCATACTTCCATGTGTTGAGGATAGCAGAATGGTTGAGCGATCGCGCCGGAGTTACATAAATTTCTTGTTGATTGAGCGGCGTTAAATGCTCCTCATATTTTGGTACTTGTTCAGGGCAAAAATAGCGATAAGAATGTTCTTCAGCAACGGTAGTAGAGTAGACTGTGCTATCAACTAAACCCAGTGCATAACAGAGAGCATAATTATGAATTACTGGCTCTGTTTCGTATAATCTGCCGATTTCACGAGTTGCAAAATAGAGGCTGTCGTGTAACTCTAATTGACAACGGTAAATAAATACCATTACTCTTTCCCCGCTTTAGCAGAAGTTTTCTTTTTAGTGATATGCTTACTTGCATAAACTTTAGCTTCAGCATCAGCTTTTTGCAAAATTTCTTTGATTCCTTTTTCACTTCCTGTTAAAGTTTTGACTTCATTAATTAGGGATACAAAAGCATCACCAATGAAATCAGTATGAACTATAAATTCATCAGCCATTAACGCCTCAATTGCACTTTTAGCAGCAGTGATTACATCATCTTCATCCAGAGGATCGGGTGGATTTAGAGTATTGTTAGCCTTCATTTGGTCGTATATTGCTTGAGTCCAACGCAGATTACTAGTAATTTCTCCATCTGCAAACACAACACCAATTAACTCATTTCTAACGCGGCCAGTACGGGTTGTTTGCGCTCCATAATGGCGTGTACGCATGATGTTATTAAAAACGTAAAGAAAGCTAGCTTCAGTAGGGTCTTTCAGGGTGACAATACTAGGAAAGAAAACTTGAGGTCTGATGTGGTCTTGTTGATTTATTCGGCTGGTGACTTCACCCGGTTTAGAACCATTTTCACCCTTAGAAGCCATTGTGCCATTTTCAAAAGGAGCATTAAGGGTGAATGTTTCATGAGATTCATCGAAAGCTGTAATTGAAAATGCCGTATCTACTACAACTTTTGATTTTTCAGAACCAGAATCACCAATAGCAAAACCATAAATAATGCAATCAGGATTATCCATTGCAAAATTCACGTTATATTCGCATTCATCAGCAGTCATCAAGCCATAGTTACGTAACAATTCTCGACCAACTAAACGCTCTGGAGTAGATTGCTTGCGCTTGAACATTGACAGTCGGCTAATTGTAGTTTTGTCTTTTACTCCGGCTCTTACTCGTGCTTTATTTAGTTCTCCATCTGTCTGAAATAGAGGATAAGATTCAGTGATGCGAATTGTCAAGAAATGGGCATATTTACCCATTGGTTTGTAGGGAATTTCAGATTGAAATAACTTTGATTCAACAGTTTTTAGAATTGTCATAATTTATCTCCGCAGAATTATTTACTAATTGTTTAAGCAAGATGAGACTTATTAATTGTCGTCATCAGTAGATTCAGTTGATTTATCGTCTTTACCTGCATTTTCTTTATCGTCTTCTAAACGGTAAAGAAACTCACAAGTATCACGAATTAAGTTGATTTGTCGGCCTGCTAAACGAGCGCGATCGCCTGCAAATGATTTTTCAAACACCTCCGCTACAAAATATCGTGCAAAATCTAAAACAGCTTGCCGTTCCTCCTCGCGTTTACTCATCACCCAACGTCCTTCAGCAGTAGAAGAATGAACGCGATCCATGAGTTTAAAAACTTCTGCTGCAACAGCCGCAACTAATGTATCTCCTTGAAACACGCTTGACTCAGCTTTGAGTATAGTTTCTGCTGCAATATCAATTGGTTTCAACACAGCATTAGATTTGGGATTATAACGCTTATTAGCTCTGTAAAATCTCCGATACAAATCTGTTAATTTCTTGGGATGATTTAGACTTGATACTTCTCCCACAATTAATTGCTCCATATTGTTGTCATATTTCACACAAGGGTCAAAACAAGGATAAAAGTGATAGGCATAAAGCCTAATTTTCTCAATTCGCGCTGTTTCTACTCCTTGGTTACGCACCCAGCGATTGAGGTAAGAGAAAACGTACAAAGGACTGGTTTCAAAATCTTTTGCTAGTTCTGTAAATCTCCCCCAGTTGGCATCGTAACCAGTTTTACCTTGTCTAGCATTCACATCAAGGTGAATAGCATAGGCGGCGGTAAGGACATTTAAAGGCGCTGGATATTGGATACTGTTTTCATTCCAGCCTTCAAGAATGTAGTCAAGACGGAAGCGATCGCGTCTTACTAATGCACGGAAAGCATGAGGCGCACTATCGAGGAAAACGCTTTCCTCAAATTCTGCACCATCATTAAAAGGTGGAATTGGTGACTCTGAAACCACAGTTTTAACATCTAAAATCATCGGGAAGGCAAACGCTAACCAACTAGGCATTACCCAAGATTCTGTATCTGTGCTGTCTCGTCCTGGTGGCAGCGCCATGAAGTAGAATGTTAAAGGCTGGTCTTCAGGATAGGAAAGCTTAAATGTGCGGTCTTTTTCAGGCTGGAGGTTTTCGTCGATTAAGAAAGTATCTACACTTTGGTATTTTTCTCGTTCAAAATTAGCTTGTAAATCCTTGCTGATAAAATGATTACGAACGCTGGTATCAAAGCGAGTTTGAGCAATACCACTGTAAGCTTTCTGCAAAAACTTGTTAGTTTCAGGTGTGAAATAATAAGTGGGATAAAAATAGAGATAGCGATATTTGCCATCTTCAAATCTTTTACCTACAGCTTGAGTTTGATTCATTAATATTTGCCTGAGCATCATCTCCACACCTGCAATACTGGAGATATTGCGCTTGGCATTAGAACCTCCTAACATTTGCTTGTTTGTATAAACTTGCGGCGTAAATAAAACTGCTGATTCCATCTGCTCAGTAACAGTGTAAGCTGAATGAGAAATTGAGCAGATTAATTGCCGTCCACGTCCCGGTTTTTTAGCAGCATTATAGTTACCCAACTCACTTAAGAATGTATCAAATTGAGTTTTAGCTGATAGCTGTTGATTTGCACTAGATAACATCACAACTCTTGATACCCAAAGCCTTAAATCATCCCAACCATCAGGTAATTCATACTGTGCAAGTATTGGAGAAATTAAGCTTGTTAAGTAATGAATGACTTGCTGACAAGTTTCTCTAACATCTTCAACACCTGGATGTTGTTCAAGATATTTAGCTGCTAAGTAATACCATTCGTAAGGTACTCCGCCAGTATTCCCTTTTAATTTATTTTCCTTCAGGCTTTCGTTAATACGCTGAATTTCTCGAATTGCAGGTAAATATTTTGCTAAATTCCAAAATTCTGCAACTTTATGAGTCATGTTTAAAGGAGGAACGACTGGCGATTTTTTGTCTTTCTTATTAGCTGCTTCAATCCGATTTACAGTTTCCTCCCAAATCTTGCGGCTAATTAAATCTCCAAATTCTGCTAATTGGTCAATACGGATATCATCAGCAAATTTAAAATCATAATCTGCTGGTAAAACATTTTGTTGCTGAAACTTGACTAAGTTATCACTACGGCTTTTAGCAACAGAAGCTTTATTAGTATTTAAAATGCGTAATGTTGCATCTAAAGCCACTTGCATTAAGCCTAAAGAATCAAAAAATAAATTGTAATATTCAGCATATTTCATACCTTTACCATCTCTACCAAATCCCGTTTGTCTAAGACGTAATTGACCTGCACAAAGAGATTTAATATTGTTCACTACTCGGTCTGGTAAATCTGACGGCGATATTGCAGGAGCATTACGCGCAGCCAGATAAATTACACCTGTTGGCAGATATAACAAAGGTTCATAGTAGATATTTCCATCAGTATTCAGACTTGTATGAGCCTGAATTAAAGAATTATTAACTACATTAGTTAAAACGCCCCGATTCTCAGCAATACTGTGATAGGTGAATTTCAACTGTCCATCACTTAAAAAGTGGAGAACTTCTTTAAGTTTCGGGTGTTCTGCATCTTGGGGATGTTTAACAATTGAGGCGAGAGAGTCAGCTAATAAAGTTAAACCTGATAGTTGTCGCAGAGTGCGATCGCGCAATACTGGATTCAACCCAAATTCCGAAAAGTTCCAGTTAGTATCCCAGCGACTTTGTGCATTATAAGCCATGCACAATAAATCATCAATATATTCTTGATAAGCCTCTGGATTGTTTGGATTGATAAATTTATCCAGTCCTAATTGGCAAACTTTTTTATCAATAATTGGACGATGTTCTGCTAATGGCAATTTACGGCAATCATTCGGCACGTCAGGGAATTTTTCAAAGTCATGTAAAATAAACCCAGCAATCACTAACCGTCGTTCTCTTTCTTTCACCACTCGTCGGACTGTTGTATCGAGTTGCTGTAACCGTCTCTCAATTAAATTAGCTGGGAATAATCCATTTAATAAGTGTGTATTCAATGATTGATCAGCAGCATTATCTCGTCTGACTTTAGTTTTTCCTGCGGCTTCTCGTTGCTGATCGATGGCATCAAAATACTTTCCACCTTTAGCAGTTACACCAATTGCTATGCGTAAGAGATTTGGTAACACATATTCAGCAAAATCTGCCATTACCGAATCATCAGGATTTTGTGCCTGAATTGCTTCGCGTAGTAGTTTTAAACTGAGTAATTCTGCTTGGGTTTCGATAGTGCGGTCTGAAGAATTACCATCAAATCCAAAATCGCCTGATAACCAATCTTCATCATTAGTCATTTTATAATTCCAATTTTTTACTCTACATCTTCTAGCAATTTGGCAACTTGCTCTGGAGCCGGAAGCTGATTTTTTAGTTCTTGAGGCACTGTTGAAACTACTTGATAAGTAGCTACACCAATTGGTTTATTTGATTCTCTCAATGCATACTCAACAATAGTTTTATCTTTGGATTTGCAAAGAATAATTCCGATTGAGAGGTTTTCGTCTGGTAGTCGAGATAAATCATCCAAAGCCGCCAGATAAAACTCTCGTTCTAGGTCATCTTTGCACTTCTCTAAAATGACTATATTGTGAGTCCATCCAATTTCTGCCACCATTGGTGGCAGAATTTCTTTCGAGTGGTAAGTCAGGTAAAAATCTTGCATTCTCCAAATATTACGAGCAGAAAATCCGCTAATTCCAGGAAACTCTGCTTGTAAGTCTTTTGCTAACTGTTCTACTACGGATTTTCCCCAACTAGCACCTTGCTGTTGAGTAACAATTATCTGTCCAATGTCCCAGTAGAGGTTAATCATCTCACGATTAACTGCTTTGAGGGCTTCGTACTGGGCTGAACGAATACGCTGTTTTATTTCCATTAGTAAATGTCTGTAAGTGTCTGAAATGGGGTTACTCATAACTGAAATTGATGTTATGGCTTTTTCAAATTTGTGAATTTTTCAGTTATCGCTTGCGGCTGGTCGAATTCTCACCCTACCTAATTCAGCAGTTACAATTGCACCAGATGCTAATTCATTTCCATAAAGCGCAAGTACTTGCAAACAAACTGATGATTGCTGTCTGGAATTGAGATTGACTAAGCGCAATATGCCGCAATGGGGAATCCCACGCACAATTGTTAACTCTCCGAAGTCCTTATCTCTTGTTATCAAAATTCGACTTTCGCGGTAAGCTGTTGCCAAAATTTCCTCGTCTCCTGGATCTTCAGACCAATCTCCAGTCCAAACAGCGTCATAACCTGCGGCTATTAAATCTGCACGTACTCCTCCCCACACACAAGTATCTACAAGTACCTTCACTATTAAGACTCCACAGGTATTAGTTCAATTCGCTCGTGGCCTACAAGCCGACGAGCATAGACTAAACAGGCTAGTACATCTTCCCTTTCTAACCAGGGATAACCCTCTAGCAAAATTTCGATTGTATCTCCGGCCGCTAACATTTCTAGAACGTGTTCAACCGCCAAACGACGACCTCGAATAATTGGTTTACCGCCAAAGATTTTGGGGTTGACTGTAATTCTTTCCAAAAGTTGTTGCTCGTTCATGGTTTACCTCAAAACAGAGAGAGAAGCGTCAGTTAAGATTTACTGCTTGAAGTTTGCTTTTTAGCTATACTCATACCAGCCATCAGCTGAACGCTTCTGGGGGTTGAGATGACTTACGCCTGAACTTAATGCCGCAAGCTATTATGAGCTTCTCTCTCTGATAAGAGATTTTCTGTTTATATGAAGAAAATTCCACATAAACCACAGAGAGTTTACACTGCTATTAATCGGTATTTATGTTTTTGACCAACTCCAGCCCAAGCTGTCTCAATCTCGTAACCTAGTGTGCGAGCTTTCTTAAGGGCATCTGCAAAGGGATAACCAACTTTTACAGCTAGTTCATCGCCCAAGTGCCATGCACCATCCCGCAGAACTTCAATCAAAAGTTCAACCTTTGTTTTTTTGCGCTTTTTCATTTATTTATTGTGTTTGACTACTATATGATTAGACGCTACCCAAAACGATAGCTACTGTCAAGACAATAAGTTATAGACTTATTTGACTTGTTAAATATGTCAGAACTAGATAGCGGTTATTACCTCCTCTATTTTTGTTAGTCTTAAGATGTAGACGGAGACTCACTACAGAAAAAGTGAGCTAAATCCCTATCAGGGATTGAAACAAATACGTCTGAACTTACTGGCGTAAGCTTATTCTCCGTCACATTAACCAAAATCCCTATCAGGGATTGAAACCTCAAACAACCCATATCTCATCTCCTTTGCTTTTAAACGTGTACGCCAAGGTATCCAACAGCAGTGCAGATTGACCAAAAGCGATCGCACAACTTGCACTAACATCATGAAAGCTATACTGATCGCTAATTGGGTAAATCTGAAAATGCATCGGCAATCTTAGCCGCATCCGCACTTCAGCCACGGGACGGCGAATCACGTAACAAACCAAACCCTCTTTTTTCAAACGTTTGTTAATTCCTCCAATCCAGTGGTTGTCTGGTTGCCAAATTTCCACACCTGTTAAAACCTGAACTTTCCAAGCATCGGCTATTGGCTGCAAGTCCCCAGAGTAGGTAAACTTCCAGTTCAGCCGTTCCTCGCGGTAGTCACGCAACTTCATAAATGCTAGACAGTGATCAAATCTACCTTTAGCGATGGGTTGTCCGGTGCGTTGGGCGGTTTCTTGGAGTGTCCGTATAAATGCTGCTTCCGTCCACATTTCAATTTCTAAATTGCCCAAAATACCCGGTAAATCATAGGTTTTAAATCTGTCTACCTCATTTTTTTCCGTTAAATCATACAATCCACATTGCAGAGAGCTAGAACCACGAAAATTATAAGCATCTTCAGCAATGGGATTCCCGGATTTACCTGAAATTGCTTGCCAATCTTTTGCCCATCCTGAAATGCGTCCACCTAAAGATTTTAAACTAGTTTCAAAAACCTCCTCACAAGCTTGTTGAAACTTCTCTCGGCTTTGTGCATACTGTTGTTGAATTGTGCGATCGCCTAATTTCCAAAACAAGTAAAATGACTGTACAGCCCCCCAGCGACGATAATAGCCGTGAAAATCGTTGATTTTGCGATATTGCTCTCTAATTATGTTGTGAAAAGAGGGGCGATCGTAAATACTATTTACAATTAAAGGTGGCGAATCTACTTGAAATAAACGCTCTACTAAAAAATTAGGAACAAGAGCATAAACTGTGAAATTTTCAAACTTAATTTTTTGACCATCTTTTTCATATTCATCATGTCTTCCTAATCGTCCCAATCGTTGGATAAAAGTACCAGAGTCCGACGATTCAAACATTAAAAAATTAATTTTAAAATCAACCCCTACATCAATTGTGCTAGTGCCAATAACCAAATCAGCCGCTAGACTTTGCTCCTTTTCTACTTTTCCTGAAAGTCCCGTATTCTCTCCTACCTTTAAGCCATGAGGCTGTAAAAGTTCTTGAAAAAATGGAGTCAGGCGCTTGACTGCTGCAATTGAGTTCAAAATAATTGCACCTTTACTTCCTGGATACTGCTGAAACTGAGTCAAAATTAAATCACTATTTTCTCTAAACCAAGTTTCAGAAGCTTTAAAAGAAGGTTCCAATGGAATAAAATTCAGCGAAATTGTTCTTGCAACTAGCCGCCATTCCTGAGATTCCAATTGCTGCCCTTGCTCTGGTATATCAGAAAACTGATATTTATTTGCTTCAAGCGGATTAATTTCTTGACAACGAAATCCTGCTACTTTTAATCTATCAATTAAATTTTTATCTGGGGTAGCTGACAGAAATAGAAATTTTTTGCGACGATTGGTACAGCGAATTAACAACATTGTGTTAATCACGCTGGCGATTTGAGGAGCAGCAAAAACGTGAAATTCATCAAAAATAAATAAGTCAAAATCTTTATCAATTCTGCCCCATAGTTTATCGGGACTATCGCCACGAATTATATAAGCCCCACGATGTAGGTAGTGAAAAATATCAGGGTTGGTAAGTAAGGCTTCTCTTTGGTTAGTGAGAGTTGCGATCGCAGCTCCTTTTTTCAATCCTTCATTTTCTGCATAAATTTCTAAATCAGCGCCAGAAAGACGTACTACACGCGGCTGATTTTCTGGCTTAAATTTCTCAATATATCCTTTAATCTGCGTTTCTTGATCGCGTGCGAGTTCGTTAGTTGGGTAAAGGCCAATAGCAGAACCTTCTCCTTGAAGAACTTCTAAATAAGCAGCCAAGCTTTTACCATCACCAGTCATCGCTGTATTAAACACTACGTCAATATTTGGATCGCGCAATGCTTCCAAAGTCGCTGCTTGATGCCAAGAAAGCGACCAATTTTTTGGTAGTTGCACTCCGTCGGGTGTTGGGACGGTTTGAGAATAAACAGGCTTGAGAGTAATATTGTATACTTTTGTCATTTGTCTTTTCCTTCCACTTCAATATCTTGATATTCCTGGATACTCCCTTGTCGGATTATCCATAATTTACCAGTCACATCTGCTGCTTCAAGTCCAGCAATTAGAGTTTCTGTAACTGTACGGTAATCTTCAAAAGTAGGGCGGGGTGATAAACGAATGACTATAATTCCTCTATAGTGAGAAGGAATATATTTAAGACGATTTCCAAATTCTCTATCTATTGTTACTAAACACCTATTCTTACTCTGACAAATATCAATTAATTCTTCATCGTGAGTTGAAATTAAACCTTGTTCTCGGACAGTAGCAATATCATGTCCTGTAAGACGTAATAATGTAGCTACTCGCAGACTACCAAGATTTTCATCAAGTTTAATATTCACTTTTTTGATTCTTTTTGTAATCCTAAAGGAATTTCTACATAGCTATCTCTTGTCATCTCCGCAGCGTATGCAATACAAGCAAAGATATCTTCTCGTTCTAAACCAGGATATTCTTCCAAAATAGTCTCTATTTTTTCTCCACTTGCTAGAAGGTCGAGAATTAAACTAACCCATATACGATGACCTTTAATACAAGGTTTACCGAAACAAATATTTGGATCAATGGAAATTCGGGATAGTAAATTGTCCTTAGTCATTGGAGCTTCTCCAAATTTGTCGTAATTCTTCTCAATGAATCCTTTTCTCCTAATTTTATATTCGGACTTACACTTAAATAGTGTCCGTAACTGGTTGTTAAAAACTATATTGGCACGCAAAATAGAAGTTGGCAAGAGAGTAAATGTATAAAGTATACGGACACACTTTATGAGTCGAAAAGGTCAATCTATTACTCTGTCGATATCAGAACGCGATAAAGCCGAACTAGAAGCGATCGCCTTAGAATTTGGTATGATGTGGGGCGATCGCCCGAATATCTCCAAATTAATAGAAGCGATCGCTCAACGTAAGTTACTCATCGGTAACAATAACAATTGGAAAGAATCACGCATCCGCGCATTACATAGGTGTATTGGTGCATTAACAGACATTGGACAAATTGAACAAGCCCAAATCATTGCCAACTTACTTCTCGAACGTAGCGAATTATCAATACCGCTAAGAAACGAAATCGAACGTTTCCTAGAGAATCTTCCCCCAGCTTGGCGTTTGCAAATAGATAACTACATCCTGCGTCAGCAGCCATTTCAGCTTTCTTATCAAGATGCGGCGGGGCGTTTGTTAAACTTTACTGTACGCCATGCCAAAATCACACCCCACGAAAAGCGGCAATATCTCGATTGTTGGTGCGAAGAAACAGAAGGAAACTTTGATATCCCAGAACTAATTCATAACTGGAGTTTACGATTAGACAGAATTACAGATGCGGCTGTAACTTTAATTTATGGCGAGTGGCGTACTAATTTGGATGAAATAAAAGTAGAAATGCACTTATTTTCTGGTTTGGCTTTTGCCTATCAAGTTAAACCAGAAGATGATATTAATGAATGGCTACCAGATAAACCGCGAGTCAAGCGAGTTATCAGGCGAGTATCGAGTACATTTTGGTTTAGCCGCGAAGTAATGCAATACGCACCAGATTGTGTAGTGATATTACCAGAGAGTGTACGCGATCGCCTTAAACAAAAACTCCTCACCCTCTGTCAGTTGTACGATATAGAAACTAGGGAGTGAGAAAATGCCATAAATTAGTCGTTTTTTTATAACGACCATCCACCACCACACTTTCATGTTCGTTACAACAAGCAAAAGGCCATAGTCAGTATCCAAACCTTAGAAGTTTTGGAAGGTGAACTGACACCTAGACTTTTTAAACTGGTAACAGAATGGGCATTGATGCATCAAGTGGAACTGATAGAAGATTGGGAACTAGCCAGAGATAATCAAACTTTAAATAAAATTTCCCCATTGGAGTAAATTATGCTTAAAGATATTATTGCGGTTGAACCCAGAGAAAACTATCAACTGTATGTCTGCTTTGAAGATGGTACTAAAGGAGTAGTTGATATTAGCAAAATTATCAAATTTACAGGTGTATTTGCCCCTTTGCAAGATCATGATTATTTTGCTACAGTTCAAGTCAATCCTGAATATGGCACAATTCAATGGAAATCGGGAGCTGACCTCGACCCAGATGTAATTTATTCTTTGATTACTAAACAACCAATTCCTCAGTATCGGCTTAGTACATTCTCGGCTAATTCTGCTGATTGAAGATTACCAGAGAATGTAAGCGATCGCCTCAAACAAAAACTCCTCACCCTCTGCCAGTTATATGATATCAAAACTAAGGAGTGAAAAAAGTTTTGCTGACACTTGCACTGAAAGCTAGATAACATTAGATCCGGCGCATGTTTACTGTTCAGGAGTGCAAAATGTCTAAAAAGCTGGGTCAAAAAATTGCACCTACACCCATATCAACCGATATTGGTGTGGTGGATTTGATTGATAATTACTTCACTGCTTACAACTCAGCGCGTTTGCGGGAAATCTGCCAACTTTTGAGTCGCGATGTGCTAACAGAAGGCGTCACAGTAGGAGTCAGCCTTTCCGGTGCAATGACACCAGCCGGATTTGGTGTTTCTGCTTTAGCACCTTTAATTCGCAATGGCTTTATTGACTGGATGATTAGTACTGGTGCTAATCTTTATCATGACATGCACTATGGATTGGGGTTTGAACTGTTTGCGGGTAATCCGTTTTTAGATGATGTGAAGCTGCGTCAAGAAGGCACCATCCGTATTTATGACATTATTTTTGGCTACGATGTGTTGTTAGAGACTGACGCTTTTATCCGCAAGATTTTACAAGCAGAACCTTTCCAAAAACGGATGGGAACAGCAGAATTTCATCATTTACTGGGCAAATATGTCCACGAAATAGAAAAACAATTGGGAGTACAGCATTCCTGCCTGCTAGCTACAGCCTATGAATATAGCGTGCCAATTTATACGTCTTCTCCTGGGGATAGCTCAATTGGGATGAATGTAGCTGCTTTAGCCTTAGAAGGTTCGCAATTAGTCTTAGATCCTTCTATTGACGTGAACGAAACAGCTGCGATCGCCTACAATGCTCGTGAATCAGCAGGTAAAAGTGCGGCTGTAATTCTTGGTGGTGGCAGTCCTAAAAACTTTTTGCTACAAACCCAACCGCAGATTCACGAGGTATTAGGATTAGAAGAACGAGGACACGATTACTTTGTGCAATTTACCGATGCTCGCCCAGATACTGGTGGTTTGTCAGGGGCAACACCCTCAGAAGCTGTCAGTTGGGGTAAAATCGACCCCGAAGAATTACCCGACACCATCGTTTGTTACACCGACAGCACGATCGCCCTACCATTGGTAACAGCATACGTGATGAACAAGTGCCAACCTCGTACCCTCAAGCGGCTGTATGACAAACGCGAAGCCATGTTAGACAAACTACGTACAGACTATTTAGCAGCCAAAACCCAACCCTCAGACAAAGTTCCATCAGCAATGGCTGAGAGTGCCTCACAGCAAATAGCAACATATCCCTGCGGTAGGCTGATTCCGAACAGCCCGTAAGAGGGATGAGGTAGGGCAGGGGGCAGGGAGCAGGGGAGAAATAACTAACACTCACTCCTCACGGGCTAAACGCCCCGCTACCGCTAACATCACTCCCAATTCCCTACTCCCCACTCCCTACTCCCTACTCCCCATTCTTTAAATATTCCCGTAAACAGGAATTGCTGCACCACGGATATCTTTAGCAACTTCTGAGGCTAAAAAGCAGATGACTTGAGCTAGAGATTGGGGTTTTACCCACTTGTCAGCATTTTCTGCACCCATCGCTTGGCGGTTGCTGGGGGTATCAATCACGCTAGGAAGGACAGTATTTGCAGTGATATTAGTACCTTTAGTCTCATCTGCGATCGCTTTTGTCAACGCAACCACACCAGCTTTAGCAGCAGAGTATGCTGCTAATTGACCAGCAGGTTCTACAGCTGCTTTAGAACCCACTGTTACAATGCGTCCATAACCATGTTTCAACATGCTTTTCAGGCTATATTTGCAAGTCAAAAAAGTTGTATTTAGGTTTAAATTAAACTCGTGTTTCCAACTGTCAAAACTGTATTCGTGAGTTTTTCCCATTGAAAAGCCACCTACCAAGTGAATCAATACATCCACTCGTTCTATCTGATTAATCAGATTTTCTACTGAAGCTTCATCCTCTAAATTAGTAGAAACAAAGTGAATTCTGGCAAAATCGGCAGGCTGGATAAATTGTTTGAGGCGTTCAATTTCCTTGGGGTTACGGTAGGGAATTGTCACCTCTGCACCTTCTGCAATCACCGCTGGTGTCACTCCTAAACCAAGTCCACCAGTGCCACCTGTCAATAAAACTTGTTTGCCTTTCATTAGTTTCACACCCTTGAAAACTTTTATTTCTCAGTTCCCTGTTAAGCGTTCCCTGCTGTATTTTGCGTAAATGCCCGCTTAGCTGTTGATTAATTTAAGTGTAATTGTTAATAACTAATCTCTATGAAATCTTTTAATCCAGAAGTAATTCGTGCTTTAACTCCTATGTTTTTGGCAACTATTGGAGCTGCAGTTGGTATTGCTGTAATTGTTTCACCAAATATTTCTGACGCTAAATGGTCTGCTGGGCTTGGTTTAGCTGGAACAGCTATTGCTGGTGCTGCTGGACTTGCTCAAACATCCAAGAGTGAACAAGACTTTTCAGTAAAACAACAAGGAGATAACCTAGAAGTTGAAACCCCAGCAACTCAGCGCAGTGAGGAACATTAAAGAACATTAAACCCAATACGTTTCAGTTAGGGCTAAAAATCTGATTTTGCATAGGTTGGGTTGAAGAACGAAACCCAACATTCTCGCAGCTTTGTTGGGTTTTATTATCGCTCTACCCAACCTACAATTATCCTTAACTGAACCGTATTGGTTTATAAATCACTTCTATAGCAATCCTAATAAATTAGGCACATTCGATTATATCCCCCGCATGAATGACGGGGGATATAAGCATCACGTCTCATAAATAACCTTTGACAATATAGCCCAACTAAAAAGCCTGATAATTATCGCCAGGCTTTTTAATAGAAAAGTGAAAAAGCAGTGGGGGAGGGAGCAGCTTTCAAGGGTAGGTTTTTCATATTCAGTCTGAAAAAACCTATTTTTTCGTTCCGAAATCTTTCTTTGCGTCCCCCTTCAGGTGACGCTCGCAAGCTCGCTAACGCTGCGCTAACGCAGTCGCCTGCGGAGGGAAACCCTCCTTTACTCGCTGTCTCACCGTGTAAGCGCGTAAGCGCGTCAACCAAAACGCGAAATCTAAAAAACCTACCCATAAGAGGGAGGGAGCAGAGGGATGCACTTCTTTTGTCGGAGACCAGGGGATGAGGGAGTTAGGGAGAAAATTTCTCCGCGTCCCCCTTACGGGTTCGCTAGTTGCCTGCGGAGGAGCCAGGGCGATCTTGGGGAGCCACCCCCGTGGGCGGGTTTCCCGACTTGAGGAGCCACTGCGTTGCGGAGCGAGTGTGGTCTTGGGGGTTTCCCCCATGAACAACTCGCGTTGGAAACCCTCCTTTAATCACTGGACTCACCGTGTCTTTGCGTCCCCACTCCCCAATCTCAATGCATTTCGTCGTATTCTGGAGCTTCAACCCGTCTTGTTTCCATGCGAGGAGGTGGGAGAAACTCAGCGCGACGTATAGGAACCAATGGCTGTGTCGAGCCTTGATAAGGGTGAATAACCTGTACCGTGCGAGTTGGGCGCTGTTTGGGTGAAAACAAAGCTAATAAACCAGCAACAACAACACCACCACCGACGGTTAGGGTTACACCTCCCACCAACCAAAGTACAGGTGAAGACCACCAAGTACTTTCAGATGGTAATGCTGCTTTTTGCATACTTTGCTGAGCTGATTGCAGCTGTTGAGCGTTATAACTATCTAAAATTTTTTGGTTTTGAATTTTTGCCTGTTCGTAGTCGTCTTTTAAACGCTCCAATTCCGTTTTTAACCGTTCCAATTCGACGCGTTGCTCAGAATTGGGGACTACAGGTGGCTGAGTAGGTACTGCTGTTTGCCCATAAGGATTGTAAGGGGATTGCCCTGTTGGTTGCATGACCTGGGGGGCTACCACAGTAGCAGGCATTTGTGGGGCAACAGCGAAGTTAGGCTGTAGGGGGGTATTTGTCCCTTTGAGCAATACGAGAGCCGCCAGCCCAGCTACAGCGACCCCGCCGATAAATGCCATACTCTCACTCATCGCCTTTGCCTCTCAACTGCGATGTAACTATAACTGTTTGTAACTGACTCACTCTCACACTCATAACTTTTTGCCTACTTCTGTTCACATAATACTCAAACTATAAACGGATGTATCAGCTAGTTTTTTTACACCATGATATCCGATGTTAATATTCAATGCCATATCAGTCAAATTGTCTACTAGCAATAATGAAAAAACTATGCTGTATACTTTTTTAATCTACTTTCGCCATCTCATCAAGATGAGTATTTATGCTGTTTTCAGTTTCAGTGAGGCGCTTAGATAGCTGCCTTGAGGCTTTGACAAAATTCCGCGATCGCATTTAATCCTTGTTCGGGTGTACCTTCTGCTAAACGTTTGACAATGGCACTGCCGACAATTATGGCGTCTGCGCCCCAATCCTTTACCTGACGCGCTTGTGCGGCTTCGGAGATGCCAAAACCCACACCGATGGGTTTATCAGTAACACCACGAATTTGTTTGAGTAAATCTGACACTCGGCTTTCCAGTTGCGATCGCATTCCTGTGACACCCGTCACACTAACTAAATAGATAAATCCTTGACAAGAGCGAGCGATCGCTTCTATTCGTTCAGGTGAGCTAGTGGGAGCCACTAATAAAATCACATCAATGCCGATTTCGCTAGCTGGTTGTAACAAACCAGCTGCTTCTTCCAAAGGCAAGTCAGGTACTACCAATCCTGCCACACCAACCGCAGCAATTTCTTGGAGAAATTTCTTAATTCCTCGGTGTAAAATCGGGTTGTAATAAGCAAACAACACGATCGGCGAGCTGAGACTAGGAATAGTTGCTTGCAACATTTCCAGCACTTGCTCTAATTTGGTTCCTCTTTGCAAAGCACGGGTTGCCGCTGCTTGAATGACTGGGCCATCTGCTAGCGGATCAGAATAAGGTATGCCTAGCTCAATCAAATCTGCTCCATTTTGATCCAAAATTTGCAATGCTTTTGCTGTTGTTGCTAAATCTGGATCACCAGCAGTAATAAACGGAATGAAAGCGCAGTGTCCCTGCTGTCCAAGTACTTTAAAGCGATCGGAAATTCTTGTCATTAGTCATTAAGTCGTTAGTCATTGGTGAGCTAGTGCAGTCTTGTGGGTTTCCCCCATGAGCAACTAGCTCACTCGTAGGGTCATTAGACCTCTTGCAAAAGTCGGATACTAGCCAGAAAATAAATTTTCTGGCGATAACTCAAGTCGGTTTCAACTGACTAATAACAGTATTTTTAGTCCGTTTCAACGGACTTTTGCTATTAGGCAGAGACTTGAGTCTCTGACGGTTCAAGTATTTTTGCAAGAAGTCTATTAGTCATTGGTCATTGGTAACTCACAAATGACAACTAACCAATGACAACTTTATACTTGAGTTTGCTCTTCTTGTTCGATTTCGGCTTGAATGCGTGCTAGTTCTTCTGGGGTGAGTTCGTCTAGGCGCTTTTGCAGAAAGTCCTGTTCGTACTGTTCCCGCTGTTGATGGTAGGTCATTTTCTGCCCCACAGCTCGGACAAGATAGGTAATTAACCAGCCAACCAACCCACAAACTAGTAAAACTTGACTCCAGATACCAGCTGTTTGATTATCTAAACCAACCAGTTGCAATCCTACATATGCCAAGCCACCAGCCACAAAAATGCCTAAACTAATTCCGATAGCGTCAATGCGTCGCATGAAAATTATGACCTACCAATCTAGCTAAACTTCAATTTGTCGCCGCCGGGGTCGAATATTGATAAACGGCGATAGAACTAGTAAACCGGGAAAGAAGAAAAACACCAAAAAGTACATGAAAGCACGCTCAAAGGAGCTAGCCACATACCAGCGTTGTTTGAGGTAAAACAACAGAGCAACTGGTACTACTAACAGATATGCTCCAGCCAAAATTAGATACAGTAGTGGGACGATCATACTCTTTGTGTTTAAGCATCTGTTTTCATCATAGGCTGAATGCCTACACCGAGGGAAGTATTAGGGACTTCCAACTAAAAAAAATCCCATTGCTTTGGGGAGCAGGGAGATGAGGGAGAAAATTTTTCCGCATCCCCGCGTCTCAATTCCCTACTCCCTAAGCTAATAATCATTCAAATTGCATCCCCGCGTCTCCCCTTAAGCGCGTCCTCCGAAGTTTGCTCAACGGGGGGAACCCCCGCACGCAACTTCTCTTTGCGTCTTTCTGAGGCAAAGGATTATGCAAGTTAAAGGCAGATTAGCTTATTTTCATCCCACATCCAACAGGGTTGACCACCAATAAGATTAATGCCACCAACCCAGCGATCACTATTACTAATCTCCAACCAGTTTACCTCTTCCGCAGACGTGGGAGCGTACTTACGCATATGCTCATACTAGCATCGCGGGGACACGGGGAGGGGGAGGCAGAAGGAAAAATTTCGGATTTCTAACCCTATTTTTAGGGGTAGACAAACAAAAGTATCGCTTGGAAAGAAATTTTAGAAATTTAGTTGCACAAAAGACGCAATTAATGCTCAAATAGATAAGGAGAAAATTGCCGCCTCCACAAGTTAAGTAGCTGCCAAACACCAGGGGGTGTGGCGGAATGGCAGACGCTACGGACTTAGATAACTGAGCCTTGAAGGAGAAATCCCTCAAGTGGAAGCTCTCAAACTCAGGGAAACCTAAATCTGGTGACAGACATGGCAATCCTGAGCCAAGCCGAAAAAGTCCTGAGTATATAGTATTGAGTGTTGAGTAATAAAAATCTCGCAACTCACAACTCATTACTCATCACTAATCGGAAGGTGCAGAGACCCGACGGGAGCTACCCTAACGTGAAGACGAGGGTAAAGGGAGAGTCCAATTCTTAAAGCCCGACACTAGCAGAAGTATCAGGCAGCAGCGAAAGTTGCAGAAGAATGAAAATCCGTTGACCTTAAACGGTCGTGAGGGTTCAAGTCCCTCCACCCCCATTCAAAAATTTACCATTTCAATAGATTAAAACTTACCAACAAACCAAGCTTTGCAACGGGCTATTAAGACCAGGGAAAACGCATCTTATTTCTTAACAAAAACCAAAAGCATTTCAAAATTATCTAGATAATTTTGAAATGCTGAAATATAAACGAAAGAAATTATCAACTTAATTAAAATCACAAATTAGCTTATTTCCGTATATTCCACGGAGGTGGACTTCGCTTGTGTAGTAGCGAATTATATGAGACTGTTGGTCAATTCACTATGGGTTAAACCCCCCACCCCTAAAGCCTTGGTTTTGCGTTGCTTTCCCGCCCTGCAATAAATTGTGGGCTAATAGCTCAAGTGTGTTTAAACGTACTGAAATTAAAGAAATTTCAGATTGATTTGGGCTGATGGGTTAGACCCCCTATCAATTCGCCAACAGTCTCATTATATTCGCCCAAAACTTTGTAAAACATCCTCTAAAAGCCTTTCTAAATATTTATTATCCATTGTTATCATTCTTACTAATACTTGTACTGCTTAGTACACATGAATGTGATTTTTTGTCAATGTGTAACTCCTAGTGTATTAGAATTAGATCTATTAATTAATGACATCGGGATGCCAAAGATGGATGGCGGTATGCTGAGCCGGCAAATGCGGGAGCGAGGCGGGCAAATTCCAGTGATCGCTCTGACTACTTGTGTCGGAAAATACAATCGCCACCAAGCACTTTCTACGGGCTTCCAGCAGCATATAATGAAACCCATTGAGACAACCGAGATTGTGACTGTGTGCGGGCGCAATGGGGGAAAAGCAGTATGAGGCAGCAGCAGGTAGAGCAGCTTTTTGCGGGCGAGGGTGAAATGGCGCAGCTGATGCGGTTTCATGACTGGTCACAAACGCTGCTTGGTGCTGTGGAAACCTGGACACCCAGCTTACGATCTGCTCTCACGATTTGTCTAAATTCTCGCTTTCCGATCGCCATCTATTGGGGTTCAGACTTCTCGCTGCTGTACAACGACGCTTGGAAACCAATTCTGGGAGATAAGCACCCTTGGGGACTGGGTCGCCCCGCCCGTGAGGTCTGGTCAGAAATTTGGGCGGGAATTGGGCCTGAACTTAAGGGCGTTTTAGCGACAGGCGAAGGCACTTTTCACAGCGATGAGCTACTGGCAATGTACCGATTCGGATACATCGAAGAGTGTTATTTTGATTACACCTTTAATCCCATTCGAGGTGAGACGGGTACAGTCGAGGGTGTAATAAATATTGTCAGTGAGACTACCTATCGCGTGTTGAATGATCGCCGCGCTCAACTATTACGAGAGGTGGCATCTCGAACTGGAACGGCGAAAACGGCTGAGTCAGCAGGCGCATCGCTGGTTGAGGCTCTCAAAACCGATCCGGCTGATATTCCGTTCGCACTGCTTTATTTAGTCGATGCAAATAGTCATGTGGCTCGTCTCTACGGTAGCACTGAGTCTGGTTTAGATCCTGCTGTTTGTCCGGCTGAGATTGACCTAGCAGATACTGACCCTTGGTTGATCGCACTCGTGGCTCGAACAGGGCGATCGCAGATCATTGATACCGTAGCAACTCGGTTTGGCACATTGCCGGGAAGTCCTTGGGCTGAACCTCCGCAAGAGGCAATGGTGTTGCCAATTTTAGCGCCAGGACAGAGTAAAATAACAGGTGTGCTAGTTGCGGTTGCCAGTCCACGCCGGAGATTGGACGATCGCTATTGTGATTTTTTCGAGCAAGTTGCTGGGCAAGTCGCCTTAATGGTTGCCAACGCCCAAGCTTACGAAGAAGAACGCCGACGGGCGGAAGCCTTAGCAGAACTCGATCGCGCTAAAACTGCTTTTTTTAGTAATGTCTCTCATGAATTTCGTACACCCTTAACCTTAATGCTGAGTCCTTTGCAAGAACTCTCAGCAAATCTTAACGGACGCTTACAACCCGATGAACGAGAACAGTTACAGCTTGTACAGCGCAACGGGTTACGGTTGCAAAAATTAGTCAATACGCTGCTAGATTTTTCGCGCATTGAAGCTGGAAGGGTACAGGCTTCCTATGAACCAACGGATTTAGCTAGCTATACAGCGGAACTGGCGAGTGCGTTTCGCTCGCTGATTGAATCGGCGGGAATGACTTTGGCGATCGACTGTGTATCATTGCCAGAACTGGTATATGTCGATCGCGAAATGTGGGAAAAAATTGTTCTCAATCTGATTTCCAATGCGTTCAAGTTTACCTTTGCTGGCACAATCACGGTTGGTTTACAACTTGTTGATAATACAGTTGAATTTAGTGTTACGGATACAGGTGTAGGAATTCCCGAAGCCGAATTACCGCGATTGTTTGAGAGGTTTCATCGGGTGAACGGGACGCGATCGCGCACTTATGAAGGTTCAGGAATTGGGCTGGCTTTGGTGCAAGAACTGGTGAAACTGCACACTGGCACAATTCGAGTCAATAGTCAAGTTGCTCGCGGTACAACCTTTGCGATCGCCATTCCTTTAGGAACTGCTCATTTACCTCCAGAGCGGATTCGCTCAATTCGGACGCTGGAATCGACTGCCCTGGGAGCCGCGCCGTTTGTTGAGGAAGCTTGGCGATGGATTGGGGAAGCAGATTTGAGGTTAGAACAGACAGATTTAATCTCCGATATTCCTCAAACAAACGGTCACAACTCCCAATCCAAAATCCTCCTCGCCGACGATAACGCCGATATGCGCGACTACGTAAAGCGTTTACTGAGTTCGCGCTTTCAGGTTGAAACCGTTGCCAATGGAGCGGCGGCACTGCGGGCAATTCAAGCAAATCCACCAGACTTGGTGCTATCGGATGTGATGATGCCAGAAATGGATGGCTTTGAACTGTTGGCAGTTTTGCGATCGCACCCCACCACTGCACTCATGCCGGTGATTCTCTTGTCAGCTCGTGCAGGCGAAGAAGCGCGGATTGAAGGATTAGAAGCAGGTGCAGATGATTACTTAACCAAGCCATTTTCAGCGCGGGAACTACTGGCACGGGTAGAGTCAAATTTGAAACTTGGACAGCTACGAAAAGCAACAACTGAGCAAGAACAAGCATTGCGGCTGCAAGTGCAAGTAGCTAGGGACAGCTTGGAGAATGTGCTGACTCGGATTGCTGACCAATTTTTAGCATTGGATCGGGAATGGCGCTACACCTATGTTAACGATCGCGTCACAGAAGTTACAGGCATAGCTAGAGAAAATCTCCTGGGTAAGAGCATTTGGGATGTGTTTCCTGACACACGAGAAAGCCAGTTTGGTCAGAAATTGCGTCGGGCTGTCGCCGAACAAACCCCTGTGCAGTTCGAGTACTTTTACTCCCCCTGGAATCGCTGGTTTGAAAACCATGTTTATCCATCTGCCGATGGCGTATCAATTATTGTCACCGAAATTACCGGCCGCAAACAGGCAGAACAACAGTTGCGCGAATCTGAAAAATTTTTGCAGGCAATCAACGAAACCGCGCCCAATCTGCTCTACGTTTTTGATTTAAATGAACGACGAAATGTGTACGTCAGCCCGCAAATTTTTCCGCTACTGGGCGTTCTGCCCAAAGACGTGCAAGCGATTGATTCGCAGATTTTTGCCCAATTGTTCCATCCTGACGACCTCGAACAAATTGAGCAGCATCACGACAGGATGCGAGCCGCAGGGGAAGATGATATTTTTACCATCGAATATCGGATGAAACACTCTAGCGGGAGATGGCTTTGGCTATCTAGCCGCGACACGATTTTTGTCCGCGACGAGCAGGGTAAACCAAGGCAAATACTAGGTTCAGCAATTGACATCACCGATCGCAAACAAGCCGAACTGATTTCAGCCGAACAGAAGCGACTGCTAGAAATGACGGCATCGGGGACTTCACTTGATGAGTGCTTGGCGGCAATTTGTACTGCAATCTCTCAGCTAGATGCTTGCGTCCGTGCCTGCTTTTTGTTGAGCGATGACCAATGCCAAAGGTTTTCTCGCTCGATTACGCCAGATCTACCACCTTCGTTTGGCGCAGGACTCAAAGACGTGCCAATTAACGAACTCTGCATAGGGACTTGTGGTGAAGCGGTCTATTCTGGACAACCCATCAGCTGTAATGATATTATTAACGATGATCGCTGGTCGCAAGGCTGGCGAGAATTATGTATCGCTCACGAGATTTTAGCCTGTCATTCTACCCCTGTCTTTGGCAAGGATGCCGTAGCGATCGGATCGCTGATGCTGTGCTTTAAGGAAGTACGGAATCCCACCGATTGGGAATATCAACTTGCGGAGTTTGGTACTCAAGTTGCCAGTATTGTATTTGAGCGCGATCGCACTAACTTGGCTCTTTGCAAATCCGAGCAAAAATATCGCTCGCTGTTTGAATCCATCGACCAAGGTTTTTGCACGATTGAAGTTTTGTTTGATACAGATGAAAAACCGTTTGACTACCGCTTTATTGAGGTCAATGAGGCGTTTGAGCAGCAAAGTGGTTTAGCAAATGCAGCCGGAAAAACAATTCTCGAACTTGTGCCCAACCTCGAACCGCAGTGGATAGAACTTTACGCCCAGGTAGCAAAGTCAGGCGAATCGCTCCGGTTTGAAGCGAATGTGATTGCGATGAACTCCATCTTTGATGTCTATGCGCTCCCCATTCCAGCATCCGGCGAGAACTATGTTGCAATTCTGTTTGCAGACATCACTCAGCGTAAACGCCGCGAGGCAAATCTGGCCTTTTTATCCGAAATCCAGGACGATTGCACCCGGCTGACTACGGCTAATGCAATGATGCAAACCATCGGCGTAAAAATCGGTGCATACTTGAACCTTTCCATCTGCGCCTTTGTTGATATTGATGAAGCCAAAGATTATGCGATCGTTCCCTACGCTTGGCACCGAGCAGACGCGCTTGATGTCGCTGGGACTTATCGCATCTCCGAATTTTTAAATGAAGCCTTTTATGTAGAAGCAAGGGCTGGAAACATTGTTGTTGTGAACGATACAAGCACAGATGCGCGAGCCGATGCCGCCAGTCACGCCGCGCTCAACCTCTATTCCTTCATCAGTGTGCCATTTTTGCGCGATGGGCAATGGAAATTTCTGCTGAATGTGGCAGATTCTCGTCCGCGTCAGTGGCGTGAAGATGAAATCGAATTATTTTCTGAACTGGCGAACCGCATCTTCCCAAGGCTCGAACGCGCCCGCGCTGAGGCGACTGTCGCGGCAGACCTCCAAGATATGCAACGATTGCGGGAATTGAGCGCCCGATTAGTCAGCGAAGGCGATACTCAAACGCTGTATCAAGAAATTGTCTCGACTGCGATCGCGCTCACGCAAGCAGATGCTGGAACGATGCAAATTTTCGACGCAGCAACCCAAGAATTGGTGCTGATTGCTACGCAGGGGCTTGAGCCGGAAATAAACGAGTATTTTCACCGTTTAGATGTCACTTCTAACACTTCTTGCGGCATGGCACTCAGAACTGGCGGGCGGGAATTCATCGATTTTGATGTGCCAGAAAGCGAAGACCCCACAGGCTCGATGCGACGACACGTAGAGGCGGGTATTCTGTCCGCACAGACTACGCCGTTGATCGCTCGTTCTGGCAAGCCACTCGGGATGTTTTCCACCCATTGGCGCATCCATCATCGACCGAGCGATCGCCAATTGCGGTTTCTCGATTTGCTGGCTCGTCAGGCGGCTGACTTGATCGAGCGGTGGCAAACAGAAGCAGACTTACGGCAAAAGAACGCGATTTTGAATGTCATTAGTGAATCAACTCCGACTTTAATTTATGCTAAAGACCGAGAGGGCAGAATCCTAATGGCGAATGCCAGCTTGCTTGATGCAGTCGGGCTACCGGAATCGGAGGTTTTAGGCCGCACCTCACGAGATTTTCACCAACCGCGTGAAGCAGCAGAGCAAGCAATGGAAAACGATCAGGAGGTCATGAGATCGGGGCAAACGCTGGCTTTTGAAGAAATCGTAGATACACCTACCCATCGACGAACTCTCCTTTCAATAAAATCGCCTTACCATGATGAAGTTGGAAACGTCATTGGGTTAATCGGCGTTTCCATTGATATTAGTGATCGCAAACAAATCGAAGTTGAACGAGAGCAACTCTTACAGCGCGAACAAGTTGCCCGCGAACAAGCCGAAACCGCCAACCGCATCAAAGATGAGTTTCTCGCCGTGATTTCCCACGAACTGCGAACCCCGCTCAATCCGATTCTTGGTTGGGCAAAACTGTTGCAGCAACGCAAACTCGATACCGCAAGAAGCTTACAAGCACTAGCTGCGATCGAGCGCAACGCTCAACTCCAGTCCCAATTGATCGACGATCTGCTCGACATCTCCCGGATTCTACGTGGCAAACTCAGCTTCAATACTTTCCCAGTCAACCTCAGTCAAGTAATTGCCGCAGCCCAAGAAACAGTAAGACTGGCGGCGGAAGCAAAATCGATTCAAATACAGACGGAAATTGCATCGATTGGTCAAATTAAGGGCGATGCCGGACGCTTGCAGCAAGTGGTCTGGAATCTGTTATCGAATGCAGTCAAGTTTACACCACAAGGGGGACAGATTATAATCGCACTCACCCAAACCCCAACCCATGCCCAACTACAAGTCAGCGACACCGGCAAAGGCATCCATCCCGATTTTCTCCCTTATGTATTTGAGCATTTCCGCCAAGAAGACAGCGCGACGACTCGTAAATTTGGCGGTTTGGGATTGGGACTAGCGATCGCCAAACAAATCACAGAACTACACGGCGGCACGATCGCAGCTGAAAGCGCAGGGGAGGGACAAGGAGCGACGTTTACAGTTGAGATTCCACTGGCATTTGCGATCGGCACATCACCTACACCAACCCCTACTTCTATGACAACGAGTGATCTGAGTAACTTGGAAATTTTAGTGATTGATGATGATGCAGACTCGCGAGAGATTATTAGCTTTATCCTTGAGCTAGCAGGTGCAATTGTCACGAGTGTTGCTTCTGGTAAAGAAGCACTGCAAGCGATTAAAAAATCTATTCCCGATGTGATCGTCAGTGATATTGGCATGGCAGAAATGGATGGCTATATGTTCATGCAGCAAATTCGGCAACTAGAATCAGTTCGACAAGTTCCAGCCATTGCTCTAAGTGCTTATGCCGGAGATTGCGATCGCCAGCAAGCCTTAAAAGCTGGATTTCAGCAGCATTTAGCTAAACCCATCGATCCAGAGGCATTGACTGAGATGATTAGTGTTTTGGTCAATACCCCCAAACCGACTAAGTAGGGGTCAGCAAAAGCCTTCTCGGTTAGGATTAAATAATTCGTAATTCGTAATTCGTAATTAAACTTTGGGAGGTTAAAAATTAGATGACAGCGCCTCAACCAACGGTATCTACAAACTCTCATCTTTATGACCAAGATTTTTACTTATGGATAGAGACAACTGCTAAACAATTAAAAGAAGGTAGATTTTCTGAGCTTGATTTGGAAAATCTTATCGAAGAGATTGAATGCATGGGGAGAAGTGAAAAAAGAGCTTTAGAAAGCAATTTAGTAGTTTTGTTAATGTACCTATTAAAATACAAATATCAGTTAGAAAAACGCACTAATAGCTGGCTTTCTACTATCTTTGAGCATCGACGTAGACTCAACAAAAATTTGCAAGATAGCCCAAGCTTGAAAAAGTACTTCGCTGAAAATTTTATGGAATGTTATCAGGATGCACGTCAGCTAGCGGCTTTAGAAACTGGGTTAACCCTTGATACTTTTCCTGTAGAGTCTTTTTTGACTGTGGATGAATGTTTGAATCAAGAGTTTTTACCTGATTAATTGAATTTTGTTATACACCTTACGGGATCTTGCTAAAATTCAACCTACGCATCCATGTATCTGTCGTATTCTTTTTGGGAATTGGTATAGTTAGCAAAAACCCATCTTTTGAGGTTCGGTTATTCTGACCACGCTACAACAGATAGCCTGATAAATTCATTATTAATAGTCAAGCCTAACCTCACGTAATTGCTATGAGTAATCTTTCCCATCGCAACTCAGATTATTTGCAACCTGAAGCAGCTAACAAAAATAATTTATGGCGATATGTGCAATCAATGCATCCCAAAACAGTTGCTCAGCTTTCTCAACCATCTTCACCTGAAGTATTGCAACTGATTCAGCGTTCTATTGTTGCCATGTTGGGTAACTTGCCTAATGATAAATATCAGTCCATGATTACCACCAGCCGCGAAGAATTAGCACAGCTTTTAGGTTCTGCGATGGTAGATGGTTATTTCCTACGCAATGTCGAACAACGATTAGAAATGGAAAAATCATTACAGCTGATAAATACTACATCCGAAAGTACAGAAGAATAGTACTACAAACAACAAGATTCCCGACTTTTTAGAGAAGTCGGGAATCTCAGCTTTTTAGTTACAACCTAAAGACTCACGAGTACTTACACCAGTTTTAGAATTCACACCACTTGCTTGCACACAAAGTTTTTTCACCTGCGGCCCATCTAAAACGGCATTTGTGAAATCAGCACCTGTAACATCAACATTATCAAAAATTGATCGCAACATCATCGCATCCGTTAAAACTGCATCACTCAAGTCAGCACCTTTGAAGTTAACCAGATAGGCTATACCATTACTAAAGTCAGTACCATGCAGATTTACTCCTTCCAGGACAGTACCGTTAAATACGACACCGCGTAAATCAGTATTACTAAAGTTAGCCTTCTCTAAATTGACATTGGTAAATTCTGTCCCAATTAAACTTTGTCCAGAAAAATCTTTACTTTTGAGTTCTTCACTACCGGCAGAACGGGTGATACTAGAAGAACTAGCAGCTTGGGCCGATAGGGGAAACAAAAAAAGCACCATAGCTAAGATAAAGCTAGCTAGTAGTCGCCGATACATCATAATCTTTTCTTAATAAATCTCAACACTCTATCATTAATTATTAAACCTTAGTTGGGGAATGGGGAATTGATATTGGTTACTTCTCCCTCATCTCCTACTCAATCCCGTAGGATATATAGATGTTGAGGTGCGATCGCATAAATACCTGTGGCTAATCAAGAAGAAATCATCCCTTCTCTAGCGCGAACCCTATTGTATCAACTGGGTGTAGAACTTAAAGCACGCTTTACCAGCTTTGGTGGTTGGGAAATGCCAGTGCAATACAGTGGCATTAGCCGCGAACACGAAGCTGTCAGAAATACAGCTGGGATGTTCGATATTTCCCACATGGGCAAATTTACCTTACAAGGTAAAAACCTGATTGTCCAACTACAGCGTTTAGTACCTTCAGATTTAAGTCGTTTGCAACCTGGTCAAGCACAATACACAGTATTGTTGAATCCGCAAGCGGGAATTATTGACGACATCATTATCTATTACCAAGGTGAAGACAGCATTGGTACACAGCACGCATCAATTATCGTGAATGCGGCAACAACCGATAAAGACAAAACATGGTTATTGCAAAACCTCGACTTAAACGAGGTGCAATTTCAAGATATTTCGCCAGAAAAAATTTTAATTGCTGTGCAAGGGCCCAAAGCTCTGAAATATCTCCAGCCTTTAGTGCCAGAGGACTTACAACCAGTTAAAGCATTTGGCCATCTAAATGCAACACTACTAGGTAAACCCGCCTTCCTAGCCCGTACAGGTTACACCGGAGAAGATGGATTTGAGGTAATGGTAGAGCCGGATGTTGGCGTAGAGTTGTGGCGTCATCTTTGTAACGCTGGTGTCATTCCCTGTGGACTCGGTGCGAGAGACACCCTGCGTCTAGAAGCAGCCATGGCCCTTTATGGGCAAGATATCGATGACACAACTACACCCTTAGAAGCTGGTTTAGGGTGGCTAGTTCACTTAGATAGCAAAGGCGATTTTATTGGGCGGGAAATTTTGGCACAACAAAAAGCTGCTGGTGTGCAACGCCGACTCGTAGGTTTGCAAATGTCAGGACGTAACATTGCCCGTCACGGCTATCAAGTTTTATCCGGCGGCAAAGTTGTGGGAGAAGTTACCAGCGGCACTCTATCCCCTACACTCGGTTATCCTATTGCCTTGGCTTACGTTCCCAAAGAGTTAGCAAGTGTTAGTCAGCAGCTAGAAATAGAAATTCGGGGTAAAGTTTACCCAGCAGTTGTAGTGAAACGTCCCTTCTATCGGTCAAAAAGGTGAATTTGTAATTCGTAATGACGCGACGCTCCTGTGTCGCTCTAAGCGAAGCTATGCCGTAGGCTTTACGCTGACGCTCGTACCGACGCTCGATGACTCGCTACCGCTTCGCTATCGCTAACGCTATCGAGGACTCGCTACCGCTGCGAAGCGCGTAATTCGTAATTCGTAATTATTTTTCCTTTGCTCCCCCTGGTTCCTCAGTCCCCTCATCCCCAAACTAGGGGTAGTTCATGGAATAATGTGTTTTGAGTTACTCAATCTACAGTCAGGTTTGTTACCAGGTTTATTGGCAAATATGACTTGGACTACTGCTGAAATAAAATTTTTGTTGATGTAAAAGGTAAATTGATATGTCTTTTGAATATCCCCAGGATTTCCGATATTTAGATACTCATGAATATGTACGGATAGATGGCGAAATTGCCACCATTGGCATTACAGAGTTCGCTGTAGACCAGTTAGGTGATATTGTCTTTCTGGAATTGCCGGAAATTGGTGATGCTATTACTAAGGGAGAAACCTTTGGCACAATTGAATCAGTAAAAGCTGTTGAGAACCTAAATTCACCAGTTACAGGTACGGTTATAGAACGCAATGATGCCTTAATTGAATCTCCCGAACAAGTAGCAGACGACCCCTACAGAGAAGGGTGGTTTCTCAAAGTGCGTGTAGACGACCCTGGTGAAATTGATGATGCCTTAACCGCTGATGAGTACAGCGCCCAGGTGGAAGGGATTTAGGAGTGGGGGCAGGGGGTAGGGGGAGTGAGGGAGTGAGGGAGAAACTTTCTCCGCATCCCCGCGTCCCCAATCCCCAGTCCCCAATCCCCAGTCCCCAATCCCCAGTCCCCAATCCCCAGTCCCCAATCCCCAGTCCCCAATCCCCAGTCCCCAATCCCCAGTCCCCAATCCCCAGTCCCCAATCCCCAG
>JAESGP010000116.1_pt1 | contig 58236 bp, 44 predicted proteins | sample 9269741 | NCBI WGS metagenome assembly JAESGP01 (sample SAMN15720684, study PRJNA650882) | algae metagenome | isolation source: Desmonostoc vinosum HA7617-LM4 and co-occurring heterotrophs from cave wall | place: USA: Waikapalae cave, Hawaii | collected 2011-05-27 | reverse complement strand
AATTCCTGGCTTAATTCAACTTCTAGAACACCCAAACTTCTCTGTGCGTTCTAGTGCCGCAGATGCGCTGGGTAAAATCGGTTCACAAGAGGCAATTCCTGGCTTAATTCAACTTCTAGAACACCCAGACTCTTCTGTGCGTTCTCGTGCCGCAGATGCGCTGGGTAAAATCGGTTCACAAGAGGCAATTCCTGGCTTAATTCAACTTCTAGAACACCCAAACTTCTCTGTGCGTTCTCTTGCCGCAGATGCGCTGGGTAAAATCGGTTCACAAGAGGCAATTCCTGGCTTAATTCAACTTCTAGAACACCCAGACTCTTCTGTGCGTTCTCGTGCCGCAGATGCGCTGGGTAAAATCGGTTCACAAGAGGCAATTCCTGGCTTAATTCAACTTCTAGAACACCCAAACTTCTCTGTGCGTTCTCGTGCCGCAGATGCGCTGGGTAAAATCGGTTCACAAGAGGCAATTCCTGGCTTAATTCAACTTCTAGAACACCCAAACTTCTCTGTGCGTTCTCGTGCCGCAGATGCGCTGGGTAAAATCGGTTCACAAGAGGCAATTCCTGGCTTAATTCAACTTCTAGAAGACCCAAAGTCTTATGTGCGTTCTAGTGCCGCAGATGCGCTGGGTAATATCAGCAAAAAAACTTCTAATTTGGTGACTATTGTTGCCCAATGGATTAAGGAATACCAGGATTCCAAATATGTTGGAAAGGGAATTGATTTGCTGTGGGATTTGGTGTGTAGCTAGTTGATACTCCTTGTTTTGAGAGGTTCTTTGAAAAGTCTAAATTAATACTAACCCCGGCGATTAGAAATCGCGACTATACAGACAAAACCCACCTCCGTGGGTTTCAAGAACTCGATTTTCCGTGTTTTCCAAAGGAGGTGGACTTCGCTTGTGTAATAGCGAATTATACCATTTCACGAAAAATATGATACAGATGCAAACCCTGAAAGCTTTGCTGCATCTAAGTTTTTTAATTGCGAATTGCAGTGCGATTTGTTGTTAAGTGAATCACGGTAATCAGCCCCTTTGAGCCATGATTAGTACTCCATCTTCCATATGGACGATGCGATCGGCAATATCTAAAATCCGATTGTCATGGGTAACTAAAAGAATGGTGCAGCCTTGTTCTTGTGCCAAGTGTTGCATCAAATTCACCACATCTCGTCCAGTTTTACTATCAAGGGCAGCGGTGGGTTCGTCTGCGAGTAGCAGTTTGGGGCGACCCACAAGCGCCCGTGCGATCGCCACTCGTTGTTTTTGACCACCAGAAAGATTTTCTGGATAGCAATGGAGGCGATCGCCTAAGCCAACCTCTTGTAACATCTGTGCCGCCATTGCATTCATTTGTGCAGGCGAGAATTGAGGATGAACTTCTAAACTCATACGCACATTTTGGTGAGCAGTGAGGCTCTCGTGCAAGTTATGCGCCTGGAAAATATAGCCTACTTGCCGCCGAGCTTGTACCAACTGTTTTGGGGTTGCACCGCAAAGTTCTTGATTGAGAAATCGCAAACTGCCAAACTGCACCGCTCGTAACCCCCCAATCAGCGTGAGCAGCGTGGTCTTACCCGAACCAGAGGGGCCAGTCATAATCACAATTTCACTTTTGTAAATATCTAAATTGATTTGATCTAGAACTTGCTTTCGTTGTTCGCTCTGACCAAAGTAATGATTGAGATTTTGAATGGAAAGCACTGGAATTAATGGTTGCATCGTTTCTCAAAATCCATACATAATTCCGAGTTGCACACCAATACTAGTTGTCTCAGTAAACCCAACATTGACTGAAGTAGTCGCGCTAAATTGGCGTGATAGAGGCACATCAATGCCTCCAGTCACCAATCCGCGCACAACCACATCATTCAAGAAAGACTTTGACGAAATCAATGCACCTCCACCCACAAAGGGCATCAGCTGCACTTTTCCAGAACCAGATCGAATTGGAAAATTGACGGTTAGGGCGATCGCATTATCACTGCGAGTATTGCCAAATACTGTAGTACCTCGAATCGATAACAAATCATTCAGATCGTTTCTGGTGATCATTGCAACTCCACCTTCGCTTAACCCTGTGCGATCGCCGCTGACTCCAATATTGCCCCCAATGCCAATAAAGCGTTTTAATTGGCGAGATTTGGTTGGTTTAGCAGGTGTTTCATTACCTGGTTTTGACGGCAAGGGTTGATTAGGAGTCTCGATTTGCTGCAAAGATTGAGCTTGAACGGCGCGATCGCCCAATGTCAGCATCAAAGCTATGCCTAAAAGTATCAGAAACAATCGATCTGAAAAATGAAACATAAGATTTCAACAAACTGATGAATATTTTCAGGAACCCTAAAACATATCGGCAGGGTCTGCGGATTGCAGCTTGCGGGTGGCGATCGCACCAGAAATAAGACACATGATGATGGTCAGAATCAAAACAGTAACTGCACGCGAAACCGTCATGTGAATGGGGAGTGCAGTCGCTTTGGCGGACAGATAGTACACTCCTATTGGCACAATCAACCCTGGAACAAATCCCAGAAATGCCAAAATGATGCTTTCTTCAAGCACCACACCTAACAAGTAGCTGTGGTGATATCCCATTGCTTTAAATGTGGCGTATTCCTTGAGATGAGCATTCACATCAGTTGACAGGACTTGATAGACAATCACAGCGCCAATCACAAACGCCATCGACGCACCAATCGTAAAAATAAAGCCGATTGGACTTTCAGTACGCCAGAATTTTTGTTCATCGTCGATAAATTCGGCGATTGTTATTGCTTTGACATCATTGGGAAGATGCTGTCTCAATTGCTGCACCACCTGTTGTGGATCGGCATCTGCTTGTAGATCGATCAATCCCAAGCTGACACTGCCTGCATCTCGTCGGGGAAACAGCATCAAAAAATTTTGATCGCTTGTCACCACTAAGCCATCTGTGCCAAACGAAGCTCCTAATGAAAACAATCCTCGCACTGTAATCGTGCGTCCTTCTGCTTCGGTGGTAACTGGCTGTCCTTGGTTAATTTGGGCGATCGTGTTTTGGTACTTGCCTCTGGCAGTGCGATCAAATAACACCACATCCGGCAGTTTAATCTTGTCCAATTGTTGGTTCATTTCTGGAACCTTAAACGCCGGATAATCAGGAGCAAATCCCATAATTTGCAAGGTTGCATCCTGTCGAGTTACGGGATTTTTCCAGGTTATGTTACCAGAATAGAGCGCCCGCGCCGCCGCAACACCCGGAATATCTCTTGCCTGGTAGAGTCGCCGCCGTGAAAATGTTGATAAATTCTGCGTATTCTTGGCTTTGGGGCTAACTAAAACAATATCGGCATCGAGTGTGCCGCGAATTTTGGTATTGCTTTCGTAGAGCGATTCTTGAAAGCCAAGCTGCATGAACATCAGTACATCGGCAAAGGCAGTGCCTGCTAAAGCCACCACTAAGCGTCCTTTGTGGCGGCTTAACTGTAACCAACCCAGGGGAGTTCGGCGACCTAACAGATAAAGCCAATTTTTCATCGTTCAATCTGTACCTCTACTTGCAAATTAGTCAATTTTGCTGCTTTCTGGCTGGAGGCTGAATCTAAACGGATATGCACTTCGATGACTTTGGCATCGATGTTTTGACTGGGATCGGTATTAATCACAGTCTGTTGACGCACTTTCAAATCGATCCAAGCGACGGTTCCTCGTAGTTGATTCGGTAAGGCGTTACTGCTAATACGTGCGGATTGCCCAGGATGGATGTTGCGAATGTCACTTTCGTACACCTGAGCGATCGCCATCATTTGAGTTGTTTGACCAATCTCAACAATGCCATCCGTAGAAATCACTTCTCCAGCGCGAGTATGAATATCCATCACCACTCCAGCTTGTGGCGAACGGATATATGCTTGCTCTAAAGAGGCTTTGGCTAGTGCTGCCGCTGCGATCGCCTGTTCTAATTGTGCTTGCAAGACGGCAACATCAACCCCACGCACTTCCCGGATTTGCTCTAAAGTGGCTCGTGCCTTATCGAGTTCTGGAGAACTCGTAGACCAAAGCCGTGCGAGTTCGGCCTGTGCTTGCTGGAGGTTTCGTCGCCCTGTTTGCAGTTTCAATTGTTTGCTGTCGCGTTCCGAGGCAGAAATTGCCCCTTGTTGATACAGCATTTCATAGCGTTGATATTCCACCTCTGCGTTGACCGTTTCTGCCTGAAATCGTTCTATCGTTGCTTGTTGTGCGGCAATGCTGGCATGGCGATCGGCTTGCAAACGCACAATCTCAGCTTTTTGAGTTGCAATTTCTCCTTGCTTTGCGCCTGCTTTGACTTGCAGCAATTTCGCCTGTGCTACTTGCACATCCTTTTGTGCTTGGCGAAAACTGGCTTGCAAGCGATCGCGGCTATTCAAAATTGCAATCACTTGCCCAGCTTTGATGCGATCTCCTACCTTTACCAACAATTGCTCAATACGGTTCTCTTGGGTGGAGGTGGGTGCTTTGAGATGAATCACGTCCCCGTCTGGTTCTAACCTTCCTAGTGCCGTCACTGTTTTGATCGCAGGTGTTGTCTTTGTGACCGGAGAATTAGTCTCAGCTGTAGACGAACACATCCACCAGTAAGCGGCCAAACTCAAGCTCAAAAGCCCAATGCCTGCGATCGTATATAGGATAGGCTTCGCCAATGCTATTTTTTGTCGTGAAGACTTAACGAACACATTCCAGGGACTCATCTTCACAAGTACATAAATGAGAGGGAAATTGTCTTTTCGCCGTCCAAGGTAAATTTCGCTCGCTCAAAGGACGGCCGTCCTTGTTCCTGAGTCATGTTAGAAAATCCAATTCCTTCCTTGGGCATTCCCATAAAACCCCTATCAATCTTGCCGTTTTTGTTCTCATCATGAAATGCCGAAATTGCATAATCTCCAGATGGAACATTTTCAAATTTCACTGTGACAACCTTTGCCGTTGGATTCACTGTGACGTGCTGAAAAGATGCTCGGTCGGAACATATCGGAAAATCTTTGTCTTGTTGTTTCCAAAGGCAAACCATGACGTTGCCCTTTTGAGAACGCAATCCGCTGAGAGTGACTGTGACGGAGGATGGCTGTGCTGATAATGACGGGCTAGTTAGACTCACAAAAATACCTGTTAGTAGCAGCCGCATCCACATTCTGGTGTGAATCATGTTCATGTGTAAATCTCCTGTGTTGATTTTTACCACTGGGTTCATCAACGACGAATTCTATAAACTGCCAAAAATCTTTATTTAGTATTTTACTAAACCGTGTAGTAAAGCATATTGAGCAGTGTAGTAAAATAAACAAAAAGTGTCAATACCTGACAACTAAACTGTTGTGGGATGTATTTTTCGATGAGTGATTTCACAGATGGAAGCGATCAACCCCAAAAGTCACCGCAACACAAAGAGGTTGATAAGAGTGGAACAATCTTAGCGGGAGCGATGCAAGAGTTTATCAAAAGCGGCTATACGGCTGCCAGCATGGATCGGATTGCCGTTGCGGCTGGAGTCTCTAAGCCCACCCTCTACAGCTATTTTCGAGATAAAGCAGGTTTGTTTGCTGCCCTGATTCAGAAGATGACTTTAGGTAGTCATAACAGTAGATTATTTGAAAACGAACAACTACTCCAGCTACCATTGCGCGACGTCCTCAAGCAAATAGCAACAGCCTCACTGGAAAAAATGTCAGGTAAACAACCTCTGTTTACGCTAATTCGCTTAATTATTGGGGAATCTGGTCGGTTTCCGGCCCTGGCGCAGACTTTTGTGCGAAATGGTGAAAAACCGATGCTGGAAGAACTGAGTTATTTATTTGCCAATCACCCCGATCTCAAAGCAGGCGATCCAGAGGTGTTGGCAAGATGTTTTCACGGTAGCATTGTGCATTACATTATTCTTCAAGAGATTCTGCACGGTCGAGATATTGTACCCCTGGAGCGCGATCGCTTTATCAATGGCTTAATAGACTTGATTGTAGGGGAGCGATCGTTTGACCCAGATCAAGAACTTCAATGAAGAAAAAAGGCCGAAAGCAATTGATATATTCGTGCATTTTTGGCGTACTTCAATCCTACTCTTGTTTCCAAGTTCGTAACTGTAAATACACTAGTACCAGCGTCACTGCTAACAGTACTGTTGCACCTGCTGCGGCATAACCAAAATCAAATTGACCAAAAGCTTCTTGATAAATGTAGTAAACCAGTAAATTAGTCGAATTCAATGGGCCGCCACCAGTAATTACATAAACTTGCTCAAAACTCCGTAGTGTAAAAATTGTGGTGGTGACAATTACAAATATGATAGTTGGTTGCAACCCAGGTAGGGTGACATGCCAAAATTGTTGCCAAGCATTTGCCCCGTCTAGTTCCGCAGCTTCATAACGACTGGGAGGAATTGCTTGCAACCCTGCTAGAAACACTACCATATTAAAACCGAGTTGTTTCCAAATACTCAATATGATGAGTACTGGCATTGCCCAAAATATATCCCCTAGCCAAGGTATTGGCGCAATGTTAATTAATTTTAAAAATTCGTTCACTGGCCCCTCAGTTTGAAACAGCCAGCGAAATCCCAAACCAGCTGCTACCAGAGAGATGATTGAAGGTAAAAAATAAGCACTCCGCAAGATGCCCCGCAAGGCTAAAGAACGGTCTAATAAAACTGCCAGCCCTAAAGGAATGACTAAACTCGGAATAACGGTTGCAAGGGTAAAATAAACGGTGTTGCCAATCACTTGCCAAAAATCAGAGTTGAGTAGCAAGCGCCAGTAATTTTTTAGACCTATCCAATAAATACCTTGGGAAGTGAAACTGCCAGCAGTGAAACTCAGGTAAAACAAGTAGGCGATCGGCCAGATAACAAATAAGCTTAATAAAATTAACGCTGGTGTGAGAAAAATCCAAGCAGCAACTGTATCATTATCCAACCACGACTTACTATATATTTTTGGCATCTAACATTTTCCCTACGTGCTGTTATGTCCTTTCGCCCTGATTCTACCTCCAGCTTGGTTTCTCCTAGTATTAGCAATGGTTCATTTTCTGGAGGTAGTCCCGTGAAACTGGGAATTATGGCTTCTGGAAATGGTAGCAATTTTGAAGTAGTAGCTCAAGCGATCGCAGATGGACTACTAAACGCTCAAATCCAAGTTTTAATTTACAATAATCCCTCAGCTAAAGCAGCAGCAAGGGCGGCGAATAGAGGTATTGAGGCTGTGCTATTGAATCACCGTGATTACAAAAGCCGCGAAGAGTTTGACACACAAATTGTACAAACATTACAGCAATACAATGTGGAATTGGTGATTATGGCAGGCTGGATGAGACTAGTGACATCAGTTTTGATTGACGCCTTTCCTGACAAAATTATCAATATCCATCCCAGCTTGCTACCCAGTTTTAAAGGAACCCGTGCAGTCGAACAAGCCTTAGCGGCGGGAGTAAAAATTACTGGTTGCACAGTTCACATAGCCTGTTTAGAAATGGACAGCGGCCCAATTATCATGCAAGCAGCAGTACCGATACTACCAGACGATACACCCGAAACACTCCACGCCCGCATTCAAATTCAGGAGCATCGGATTTTACCACAGGCGATTGCTTTACTAGGGAGTAGGGAGTAGGGAGTAGGGGGAGATGAGGGAGACGCGGGGACGCGGGGACGCGGGGACGCGGAGAATAATCAATAACAATCGCCAATCGCCAATCGCCAATCCCCAATCGCCAATCCCCAATCCCCACTACAATTAAAATGAAACTTCACTCCAGTAGCTAAAGTGTCAGACTCTTTACCGTTGCGCGATCGCTACCTTGCTTTAATTGATGAAATTGTCGCCACTACTCTTCAGGGCAAGATTAGCTCTGTGGAGCAAGTGTATCAAATGCTGTTTAGGGAAATCACTTCTGGAACGGGGGAAGTGTTTGAATTGGCTTTGAGCGATCGCACTCATGCTATCCAAAAACAGGTAGATGAGGAAAAAGATGAACTCAAAAAAGCGAAGGCAACACGGAGTTTAAGAGCAATCAAAACGATTCAAGGTCAATGGCAGCGGTGGCAAGAGCAAAATAAAGCGACAGAAGCGATTACTTTTGCGGTAACGGAAATTACCACAGCATCTGTGGGCGATCGCTTGGCTGCATTTGTACGTGTTACTGATCCTAATCAAAAGCATCCGTTAAATTTGCAACAATTACAGCAGTTGGCGAAAGCATTGCAGCAATTTGCCCAACTCGATGCTGATTTACAGCAATTTTCCGCAGGGATGACTCGTGGTTTAGCTGCTTGGCAACGCTTGCAAGACAATTTACTCAGCTGGATGTATGAGCAAAATCAAGCATCACTAGGTTTTGGCGGCGTACCTGGAGAACGCGGCCCCTGGGCGAGTTGGGCGAAGCAAGTCAATGGTGAGTTGTCCCAAGGATTGTTTCGCGCTTTAGCGATGGAGGAATCTGCAATTGAATTTGCAGCACAGCAGCGTAGTGTCACTTTCAGCGATTGGGTAGAAATGGCATTGATTTTGCAGTACTTGCAGAGAGGTTTAGTTAACTGGTTTGACCAACAAGCCTACGATATTCAAGCAGGGCCAAAATTATCTATTTCTACTTTCTTGACTTTTGCAGTGATTTGGAGTCAGTTAGCTAGCGGTTTTGGGAGTATTGGGGCAGAGTTTAGTAATGCTTGCTCTCAAATTATGCTTCAGATTCTGCGAACCTTTGCCCAGCGTCCCTATTTTCCCTTTTATGGCGGAATTTTTGCCTCTTTTTCTGGTACTTATCTGCGAGATGCTCTAGATTACTTGGATGAACCTCTGCGTAAAGTCGAAGGAACACAAGAAAAAGCGCGGATTTTGACACTTTTAGGCTATTCTCAACGCGCTTTGGGACAATATCAACGCTCTATTGATTTTCACCTGCAAGCGCTAGAAATCGCTAGGAGTGCAGGCGATCGCCCATGTGAAATCGCCAATCTCAATCACCTCAGCCGCACCTATGTCCAAGAGAAAAATTATGCTGAGGCAATTAACTACAGCCAGCGAGCATTAATACTAAGTCGGCAAGCAGGCGTTAGCGCAGCTCCTGCGGAGCAGGCTCGGACAGGAGAAGCCAATGCACTAGTAAACTTGGGTTACAGCGAAGTCATGCAAGCCCAAGAACTAGAACAAATTGAACCCGAAACTTATGAAGCAGCAATTAATTATTTAGAACAAGGTTTAAAATTATCAGATAAATTAGGTGATATTCAAAGTAAAGCCTTGTGTTTTAGCAGTTTAGGCATTGCCTATTTAGTAATTGAACAACCCCAAACTGCAATTCAATATCTGGAAAATGGCTTTAAAACAGCGCAAATTTCTGGTGATTTATATCTCCAAGGACGAAATTTAGCTTCTTTAGCCGAAGCTTACTATCAATTGCAAAATGCTGAGAAAGCTATTTATACTGGTAGTTTAGGAATGTATCTTTTAGAGCAAATTGCCTCTCGCGAATGGCGTCAAGTAGCGGGGTTACTAACAATTATTCAGGGACAAATAGGGGTAGAAGCTTTCCAGAGTTTATTAAAACAACACCGCCCTAAAATTGTTTCAGTTATCGGTGTAGATGGGTATGACTATATTCCGCAGTTGTTAGAAAAATACAGATAAGCTGTTGGACATTTAGTTTGCATATATTTTCGTGTTGAAAGCTTATTCGCCGATCGCACCACAAGATAAGCAATAATCTAGTACATCCAGATTCAGGAGTTGCCGCATGACGGACAACGCAGACAACAGATACTTCATAGGTGCGAACAAACTCCAAGAGAAAGCCGCTCGCAATCAAGTTCTCACAGCTCCATTACCAGACCCGATTACAAAAAATATTGAAGCGATTAGTTTACTTCATACGCAGGAAGTTCGAGATATTCCCCGCCACCAGCGGATACTGGAAGCGATCGCTACATTCTTTGGGCGATCGACATTTTTGTATAGTTTGCTATTCATACTGGCTTTATGGATTTTTGGCAGTTTTTTTGATCACCTTTTGCCATTCAACCTGCCCTCATTTAGCTGGTCAGGTCAAGGCTTAGACGCAGCTGCATTGGTGATTTCAACTGGAGTGCTAGTGAGACAAACTCGCCAAGAAAACTTTGCCGAACAGCGGGCGCAATTGATGCTACAGCTTAACCTGCTCTCCGAGCAAAAAATTGCCAAGATTATTGCTCTATTGGAAGAACTGCGTAACGATTTGCCTAATGTGAGCAATCGGCATGATTCGGAAGCCCAATTGATGCAATCACCCCCTGACCCAATCGCAGTCTTGGAAGCACTCCAGAAAAACTTAGCAGAAGAACTCTCATCTACAGAAGGAGACAATGTAAGTTGAGCGCAGTTCTTGAGAGACTTTTTTTTATCTCTTGAGGGGGAAGCGCAAAATATAAATTCAATTTTAGTCTTGATGATAACAATTAAACTTAACAATATATCTTCCCAAAGGGATACACATGTCTCAGCTAAATGGTGTGATGATGCAGTTCTTTCATTGGTATATCCCTCCAGATGGAAACCTTTGGAATGAGTTTAAAGATAAAGTTAAAGACTTAGCCGATGCAGGTGTTACATCTGTTTGGTTGCCCCCAGCTTACAAAGGAACAGGGGGTGGGTATGATGTCGGCTACGGGGTCTACGATATGTACGATCTAGGCGAGTTTGACCAGAAAGGCTCGGTTCGGACAAAGTACGGTACAAAAGACGAGTATATCGCTGCTATCAAAGCGGCAAAAGCTGCTGGCATTCGAGTCTATGCTGATGTTGTCCTCAACCACAAGTTAGGTGCAGACGAACCCGAAGAGGTGGAAGCAACTCCCTACAATCCAGACGATCGCCGCCAGCCGATTGGTGAGATGCAAAAGATTAAAGTGTGGACTCACTTTACCTTTCCAGGTCGTCAGGGCAAATACTCCGATATGGAATGGCACTGGTGGCACTTCGATGCAGTTGATTACAACGTTTACAACGAAGGTGAGAACGCAGTTTATCTGTTCAAAGATAAACATTTTGATGACAATGTAGACCTAGAAAAAGGCGCTTTCGACTATCTCATGGGATGCGATCTGGATATGCAGAGTCCAGAAGTGCGCGAAGAGTTGAATCGCTGGGGTGAGTGGTTTGTAGAAACCACAGATATAGATGGCTTTCGTTTTGATGCTGTTAAACACGTTAGAGCTAACTTTTTCCCAGAATGGCTGGTTCACTGTCGCCAAAAGGCAGGTCGCAATCTCTTTGCTGTCGGTGAGTACTGGTCTTATGAAGTTGAAGCGCTGCACCATTTCATTGGCTTGACCGGTGGCGATGTGCTGTTGTTTGATGCGCCACTACACTATAATTTTAGCGCTGCCAGCAAACAGGGCAATGACTACGACATGCGGCAGATCTTTGATAACACCTTAGTCCAACAGCAACCTGCTTTAGCCGTTACCTTAGTTGACAATCATGATTCTCAACCCTTGCAGTCGTTGGAGTCTGTAGTTGAAAGCTGGTTTAAACCGTTAGCTTATGCGTTGATCCTACTGCGAAGTGAGGGTTATCCCTGCATCTTCTATGCAGATTACTATGGCGCTCATTACAAGGATAAGGGCCCAGATGGCAATGAGTATGAGATTTGGCTTGATAGTCATCAATGGCTAATTGATAAATTTTTGTATGCTCGTCAAACCTATGCTTATGGCGACCAATACGATTATTTCGATCACGCCAATACTATCGGCTGGACGCGCTTAGGAGATGAAGAACATCCTGGCGGTATGGCGGTTGTTCTGAGTAATGGAGGAGAGGGGACTAAGTGGATGGAAGTTGGACAACCCAACAGCACTTATATTGATATCACTGAACATATCAGCGAACCCATCACAACGAATGATGAGGGTTGGGCTGATTTTCGATGCAGTGCTGGTTCCGTTTCTGTGTGGGTTCCAAAGTCGTAGTCGGAGTTAGAAAACTGTCAGCTAAATTCTGTAAATATCTCACCAAATCTTCTAATGTAAACTACCCAGACTGTATTCGGTACTCCAAATACGGTGTGGGCTTTTATGTAGCTCTAGTGACACAAGGGGATAGCGCGGCTAACGGTTGGCAATATGAAACAATTCAAAACTTAGGAAGTGGTTTAAATTCTCCCAAGAGGCGAGCGATCGCATTAGCCTATCATTTTATCGCTACCCCTAAAAACTCCATCCACAAGGGGATGGAGGTTTGGGAATTTGGGAGTTAAAAGTTGAGTAGGCAACTTAAGTCTTGACAAATAGAGTTCGCGGCTATACCGGCAAAGTCCGCCTGCGCGGACTAACGAAAAATTAAGTACAGTGCGTAAGTTCTCAAATTAGCAAAATCACCCAGATTGTTTTACCTAAAATTTTCTTAATCTGAACTTAACTTATCTCACTAAAACTTTTGTGAGATAAACACATTTGCAATTCCCCACTCCCAACTCCCCATTGCCAAGACAAAAAATCTTACATCAAGTTCGGGTAATTACTTATTATTAAAATTTCTCTGTGTCCCCGCGTCCTCGCGTCAGCCCTAACGATAAGTCTTCAGACGAACATGATATTACTGCTCTTAAAGGATACGTTCTCTGCCAAAATCAGGATAGCTTGTGGCTGAAAGCATTTTGCTTGTACTTCCCTAGTTCGGAATTTACATGATGGACATTAAAACAGTTGCTACTACGCCTTTTTTAGACCAAAAACCAGGCACTTCTGGTTTACGGAAATTAGTTTCCGTGTTTCAGAAACCCCACTATCTTGAGAATTTCATTCAATCAATTTTTAACAGTATCGAAAACTACCAAGGTCAAACTATGATCTTGGGTGGTGATGGTCGCTATTACAATCGGCAAGCTATTCAAATAATTCTGAAAATGGCTGCTGCCAATGGGGTTGGTAGGGTAAAAGTCGGTCGTAGTGGCATCTTGTCTACACCAGCAACCTCTTGTGTTATACGTAAGTACGATGCTTTTGGAGGTATAGTTTTATCTGCTAGTCATAATCCTGGCGGCCCTGATGGCGATTTTGGTGTTAAATATAACATTGCTAATGGCGGCCCAGCACCGGAGAAGGTGACAACAGCAATATATGAATGCACCAAAGTCATAGATCAATACAAAATTTTGGCAGCATCTGATGTAGATTTGGATACATTGGGTGAAACTAAATTGGGGGATATGGCGGTAGAAGTCATCGATTCTGTAGCAGACTACAAAGAACTGATGGAGTCACTCTTCGATTTTTACCGCATCCGTGAACTGTTGACTGATGGCAAGTTTCGCATGTGTATAGACTCGATGCACGCGGTAACAGGGCCCTATGCTCATGCTTTATTTGAGGAAAGACTAGGCGCACCTTCAGGAACAGTATTAAATGGTACTCCCCTAGAAGATTTTGGCGGCGGACATCCTGACCCAAATTTAGTGTATGCTCACGACTTAGTAGAAGTGCTTTTTGGTGAAGATGCGCCCGACTTTGGTGCAGCTTCCGATGGCGATGGCGATCGCAATATGATTTTAGGACGCAGATTTTTTGTCACACCCAGCGATAGTTTGGCAGTCTTAGCAGCTAATGCCACCCTAGTTCCTGGTTACAGAGATGGGTTGACAGGCATAGCACGTTCTATGCCTACTAGTCAAGCACCTGACCGAGTTGCTGCGGAATTGGGTATAGATTGCTATGAAACGCCCACGGGATGGAAATTCTTTGGTAACTTGCTAGACGCAGACAAAGCGACTCTGTGCGGCGAAGAAAGCTTTGGCACTGGTTCTAATCATATCCGTGAGAAAGACGGTTTATGGGCGGTGTTATTTTGGCTCAACATCTTAGCAGTCAAGCAGCAACCCGTCGAACAACTCATGCGTGAACATTGGCAAAAATACGGACGTAATTATTACTCCCGTCACGATTATGAAGCCGTAGATAGCGATCGCGCCAACGAATTAATTAGCAAACTACGCGCTCAAATTCCTGATCTTCAAGGTAAGAAATTTGGCAATTATGAAGTAGAGTATAGCGACGATTTTAGCTACACCGACCCAGTAGATGGTAGTGTCAGCCAAAATCAAGGTATCCGCATTGGTTTTACCGATGGTTCTCGCATAGTTTACCGCCTCTCCGGCACAGGAACCCAAGGTGCAACCTTACGAATTTATCTAGAAAGCTATGAACCTGATAGCAGTAAACACGATTTAGATCCACAGCAAAGCTTAGCAGAATTAATTGCGATCGCCGACGAAGTAGCGCAAGTACGCACACTTACAGGCATGGACAAACCAACTGTGATTACTTGAGGGAGTGGAGGCTGGGGAGATGAGGGAGACGCGGTGACGCGGAGAATAAACAACGACAATTCCCCATTACCCCTAATCCCCACTCCCAATTCCCCATTCCCAATTCCCCATTCCCAATTCCCAAATTTATGCCTAAAACCAAAGATACCAAAGATATCAATAAAGCTATCAATCTTAGCGACTCTCAATATTACTTCAATAGAGAGATTAGCTGGCTAGAATTTAATCGCCGAGTTTTACAAATAGCATTAGATCAACGTACACCTTTACTAGAAAGACTCAAGTTTACTGCTATATTTAGTTCTAATTTAGATGAATTTTTTATGGTGCGTGTGGCGTTGCTCAAAGAACAAGTTCAAGCAGAAGTCAGCCAGCTAACTCCCGATGGAATGACACCACAACAACAACTAGAAGCTATCTCTCAAAATCTCAACCCGATGGTGATTAAACAACATCGCCACTTTGAAGATGTGCTGCAAAAACAAATGACATCTAATGGTATACATCTTCTTAATTACAGTGATATTAGTCCACTACAACGTGATTATTTAAACAACCTATTTCAGCAAAAGATTTTTCCAGTTCTTACACCTTTAGCAGTCGATCCTAGCCATCCCTTCCCCTTAATGGCGAATCTCAGTCTTAATTTAGCAGTGGTAGTTAAAGCGCCAAACACGGGAGAAGAAAAATTTGCCAGAGTCAAAGTACCGAATATTTTACCGCGATTTATTGCTTTACCATCAGAGTTAGAAATAGACAAAAGTAAACTCAATCATTGGATGGGTGTACCCATCGAACAGGTGATTGCTCATAACTTAGAAGCTTTATTTCCAGGAATGATTATTAAAGAATATCACCTGTTTCGACTTACCCGTGACGCCGATTTAGAATTAGCAGAAGAAGAAGCCGACGATTTACTATCAGCAATTCAACAAGAGTTACGTAAGCGTCACTTTGGCGGTTCCGTAGTGCGGTTGGAGATTCAACCATCAATGTCTCATGCAGTACGAGAAGTACTAACAGCAGAAATGGAACTGAATGAAAGCGATGTTTATGAGATTGATGGCTTATTGAATCTCAAAGATTTGATGTCATTTATGGCATTACCTTTACCCGAATTAAAAGATCCATCTTGGACACCAGTTATTCCACCTCGTCTGCGTCATTTTAACCAACCAAATAAAATTGCTGAACTAGAAATAAATGAAGAAAGAAACATTTTTTCTGTGATTCAGCAAAAGGATTTATTAGTACATCATCCTTACGAATCATTTACTGCTTCCGTTGAGCAATTTATTACTCAAGCTGCTAACGATCCGCATGTGCTAGCGATTAAGATGACACTTTATCGCACTTCTGGAGATTCAGAAATTGTGAGTTCATTGATTACTGCTGCCCAAAGCGGTAAACAAGTAGCTGTATTAGTGGAACTCAAAGCCCGTTTTGATGAAGAAAATAACATTACTTGGGCAAATAAATTAGAAAAATCTGGTGTGCATGTTGTTTACGGCTTAGTAGGATTAAAAACTCACACAAAAACGGCGTTAGTAGTGCGTCAAGAGGGAGAAGAAATCCGTCGTTATGTTCATATTGGCACGGGAAATTATAACCCTAAAACAGCGAAGTTATATACAGATGTAGGGCTTTTAACTTGTCGCGAAGACTTAGGAGCAGATTTAACTGATCTATTTAACTATTTAACCGGCTATTCTCGTCAGAGTTCTTACCGTAAGTTACTAGTATCACCCGTTAACATGCGCGATCGCATTATTGCTCTGATTGACAGAGAAATCGAACACTCTAAAAACAATCACAATGGTAAGATTATCGCAAAAATGAACTCTTTAGTTGACCCTTTGATTATTGCCAGCCTCTATAAAGCATCACAAGCTGGTGTACAAATTGACCTGATTATCCGAGGTATTTGCTGTTTACGTCCGGGAGTTCCAGGAGTTAGCGAGAACATTCGAGTTATTAGTATTGTTGGTCGTTTCTTGGAACACTCGCGTATATTTCATTTCCACAATAACGGGGATAAAGAAGTATATATCGGTAGTGCTGATTGGATGCCCCGCAATTTAGATCGTCGGGTAGAAGCAGTGACACCAGTTGAAGATGCAGATATTGTACAAAGTTTAGAACAGATTTTAGCAATCTTGTTAGAAGATAATCGCCAAGCTTGGGAACTACAATCAGATGGTTCTTATATCCAACGCTTTCCTAACGAGAATGAGCCAGAACGTAGCGCCCAAGTGTTGCTGATGGAAATGAGCCATGGTTAAATAATTCGTAATTCGTAATGACGCTCCTTCGTCGCTAACGCTGCGAAGCGCGTAATTCGTAATTAAATTAAGGCGCAATACGCCTACCCCACAGGAGTTTTAGTCTTGTGGGGTAGGCGTGTTGCCTGCTCTGTTTTAGCGGTTGCATCATTTTTCACCGTAGATTTGTTTGAGTCGGGCAATAGATTTGAGGTGCAGGTGTTGATATGTATATGTGAAGTGAGTTATAATAGTAAACTGTTGAATGTAAAGATAACAGGCGATCGCAAAATTCAGATTTAGTGATCATTGAGTTTACTGCTGTTGAAGTTCCAAAGTTGACACAAGAAGAACAAAGCAATTGCTTGCGCCTAGAACGCAAAGTAAAACGGGCATTTTTTGACGCAGGAAGGCGCTAATAGAATTGAGAGATAAGCGGCCATAACGTTTTACGCATAAAGCATTTTTATACTGTTTCATTCATAAAAAAGAAATCGTGTTAGGGTTACATCCACCTTCATCAGCGTCCTTATACTGGGTATTGCGTAGTGTGAGAAGTTCATTAAACGTAGTGTTAAGACTATCACGCTGTTAAATCAAAAATCCTGGTTTTGATGGTGGGTAGTTTAGTCTCTCAGTCCCTATTACCCCTAATCCCCACTCCCTCCGGGAGCGGGGGCCCCGAGTTCCCCTATCCCCACAGTCCCCTCCTATGGTTTCGCTATCTCCTAATTTAAAAGCTAAACTTGCCCAACCTTTAAAAATTGGCTCCTTTGAAGTCAAAAGTCGGGTTCTCCAGTCGCCTTTATCTGGAGTGACGGATATGGTATTTCGCCGTCTGGTGCGTCGCTATGCACCAGAGTCAATGATGTACACAGAAATGGTGAATGCGACGGGGTTACATTATGTAAAACAATTACCCAAAATTATGGAGGTAGACCCCAACGAACGACCAATTAGCATTCAACTATTTGACTGTCGTCCCGATTTTCTGGCAGAAGCGGCGGTGAAGGCGGTCGCAGAAGGGGCTGATACTGTTGATATCAATATGGGTTGTCCAGTCAATAAAATCACTAAAAATGGTGGTGGTTCCTCATTATTGCGACAGCCAGAAGTTGCTGAGGCAATCGTGCGAGAAGTGGTGAAGGCTGTCGATGTCCCAGTGACGGTAAAAACTCGCATTGGCTGGAGTGACAAGGAAATTACGATTCTTGACTTTGCCAAGCGGATGGAGGATGCAGGTGCAAAAATGATCACGGTGCATGGTCGTACCCGTGCCCAAGGTTACAATGGTAATGCCCGTTGGGAATGGATTGCCCGTGTTAAAGAAGTGCTTTCTATCCCAATAATTGGCAACGGAGATATTTTTTCGGTTGAGGCGGCGGTGAAATGTTTAGAGCAAACCAACGCCGATGGTGTCATGTGTTCCCGTGGAACTTTGGGTTATCCGTTTTTAGTCGGGGAAATTGATTATTTCTTGAAAACTGGTGAAATTTTATCACCGCCAACCCCCATACAGCGCTTGGAATGTGCGAGAGAACATTTGCAAGCTTTGTGGAACTATAAAGGCGATCGCGGTGTGCGTCAAGCCCGTAAGCACATGACATGGTATGCTAAGGGCTTCGCCGGTGCTGCTGATTTACGTGGTCAATTAAGTGTGATTGAAACGGTTGATCAGGGTTTAGCAATGATTGACCGAGTTATTGAACAACTTGCGAATGGTTACGAACCAGAGCTTGAGATAGAATCTGGTGAGTCATTGGGCACACTTGTAGCCACTTAAATAATTCGTAATTCGTAATGACGCTCGAGGACTCGCTACCGCTGACGCTCGAGGACTCGCTACCGCTTCGCTAACGCTAACGCTAACGCTAACGTAATTCGTAATTCTTAATTGTTTATTAGTTTTTTGAGGTGTTGCTGATTTAAGATGTGAGCAACTGCTAAAACCAAGCTGAACAATAGACCTCTTGCAAAAGTCGGATACTCGCCAGAAAATAAATTTTCTGGCTGATAACTCAAGTCGGTTTCAACCGACTAATAACAGTATTTTTAGTCCGTTTCAACGGACTTTTGCTATTAGGCAGAGACTTGAGTCTCTGACGGTTCAAGTATTTTTGCAAGAAGTCTAATGTAGGAGAAAATAAAATGTTGAATTGCCCACTTATTACTAAATTAAGCCTCCTAGTAATCACATTAACAGTAAGCTTGCCAATTAATTCTTCTGCCTATGCAGATGTAGTTGAGGTAAATGCTCAAACAAGACAAAAACAAGATAAACAGAATCAGCAGCAAAAACTTGAGGAAATGCGGCAGAGGTTGGACTCACAAGAACAGCAGCAAAGTCGCTTTAGCCAACAACTACGAGAATTTAGACAACAGCAACAACTCAGGCAACAACAACAGCAACAAATACGACAACTAGGTTTTAAAAGGCAGCAACAAGAAGTTCTGAGATTACATGAAAACTTCAGGCAACAGGAAGTCCTGAGACGGCAACAAGACCAACTAAGACGACAAAATCAGCTAAGACGACAAGAAGAGTTCAGAAGATACCAAGAGTTTAAAAGACAACAAGAACTGAGAAAAAAATAGAAAAAGTCAACATAATTCGTAATTACAATCAGTGGGGGCTTGTACCCATTTAATTACGAATTACGAATTATTCCCCACTCCCCTAATTAGCTGCTGCGACACTATATACTACCCGAAAACCGTAGTCGTATTCTTCTTCATCTATGGGGCTATCGATGCGAGCTGCCGAACGGCAAGAACTTGGGTTATTTAACCAAGAACCACCACGCAGTACTCCAGGAGAATTGTTATCATTCACTCTAGGACTGCCATCATTGGCGGCTTCATTGTAATTATTTTGGTATCCATCTTGACACCATTCCAAGACATTACCATGCATGTCACATAAACCAAAAGCATTTGCGGGGAAACTGCCTACATCTGTGGTTTGCTGACGATATTCACCGACAGGGGCAGCACCATACGCGTATTCACCTAGAAAATTTCCTAGCTCTGTAGTAATTGTTTCGCCAAAATGAAATGGGGTGGTTGTTCCTGCGCGACAAGCATATTCCCACTCTGCTTCACTGGGTAAACGATAGGTTTTACCAGTTATTAAAGACAGTTTTTCACAAAATGCGATCGCCGCATTCCCAGATACCTTTTCAACAGGGCGCTTAGACCCTTTAAAGTAGGATGGGTTAGTACCCATAACCACTTGATATTGCTCTTGAGTAACGACAAATTTACCCATATAGAAGGGCTTAATGGTGACGGTGTGTTGTGGTTCTTCATCAGAGTTGCGGTCTTTCTCTTCTGGTGGCGAACCCATGAGAAACTGACCGCTAGGAATTTCTACCATTTCCAGCACAATTCCATTACCTAAGTTTTCTATAAAGAAATTTGCCTGGGTGAGGCGGCGTGTGATGATCTTTCCCTGGACATTTACCGTTACCACCTCAAATTGAAAAGTCTGTAGAGATAATTTCCTAGTATTTGTGCTTTGTGCAGTTGGTACTGGAGTTTCGCTAATGGGTGATTCTGGAGTTTCGTTAATAGGGGTAATTGAAGTTAGTGGTGAGTTAGTTTTCTGTCGGCTATTAGCTGATAAGAGTTGCTGACCTACAACTGCTGTAACAAAACCAGCCCCCACTAAACCAAAAGTTTGTATCATTCTCCGCCGAGACCAATTAGTTGGTTGCGGTAATTTTAGCGGTGTTGTTGGCATTTCTCCTGTGAGGGCTTGTAGTGCTTCTGCTGCTTGGGAGTAGCGTAAACTATGATGACGACGCACCATCTTGGTTAACACTTTAGCCAGATGGTCATTCACCTTTGTTTTGCTACGCCAGATGACCTCACCTGTTTTCGGGTTTTCTTGTAAGTCAACTGGTAAAATGCCAGTCAAAGCTTGAATGGCAGTCATCCCCACCGCGTATACATCACTAGAAAGGTTAGGTTTACCATTGTTTTGCTCACTGGCCATATAACCAGGAGTACCCAAAATAACGCTGGGTGTCACCTCCCCAAAAGCATTCACTACTAAAGAGGCGAGTTCTTTTACCGCACCAAAATCAATCAGGAAAATCTTTCCATCCTTAGACCGGCGCATGAGATTTTGGGGCTTAATGTCGCGGTGAATTACGCCTTGACTATGTACAAAAGACAAAACTTCTAGAACATCTTGCAACAGTTCAGTAGTGTAACTCTCTCCCAGCTTTTGACCTGCAAAAATTTCTTCACTTAAATCTTGTCCTTCAATAAATTCTTGAACAATGTAAAGATTATCATCTTCCCTAAAATGCGCTAGTAATTGGGGAATCTGGGGATGTTTGCCAAGCTTTTCAAGAATAGCAGCTTCTGCTTCAAAGAACTCGACAACACGAGGATGGGTTTGATTGGGACGCAGTTGCTTAACAACACACAAAGGCTGACTAGGTTGTAGACGATCCCTCGCTAGAAAGGTAATCGCAAAACCGCCGCCGCCTAATCGCCGAATAATTTCGTAGCGTCCAGTCAGTATGCTCACGACGACCTTAAATCTCCGAAGAACATGATGGATCTGAGTATAGTTGTCAGCAACTGAGTCTGGCAAGTCGAAAGAGATAAAATGAAAACTGCGGAAGTGAGGAGTGGGAAGTGGGGAGTAGGGAATAGGGAAAGAGGTGATTTTTTTGACTCGTTGCTTGTGCCTAGAAACGCTAGCTATACCAAATTAGGATAGCAAATTGTAAACCTGTTGTATCAAGCTTTTTAAACTATGTCTTAATTACGAATTGGGTTCATATTGCAAGCAAAGGTATTTGAGATGAATGATATAAGTACAAGTAATTACTTGGATGATTACGAACTCAACAACCTCGATTTTTACAGAAAAAATCATGGATTACAGCTTTATTACAACTGGTCTGGAGAAATTTGGTGGCAAGAAAAACCAGACCAACCAAGAAAAAAGTTGTTTTCTATTATTGGCATGAATGCTACTAAAGTGTTTATCAAGCCAAGTTCTGAATATGGTGAAGTTGGATATCGAATTAATAGAGAGTTGGGTTTATTTTGCGATCCCATTACGCAAGAAATTCTCCATTTTTGGAAGTCACCAAAAACGGATCAAGTTGTACCAGTGGTACATATCGCAAATCGAATTGTACAAGGTTCAGTTACACCAAAAAAATATGTCATTCCCAAAGGTAAAGGATATATTACCTCTATAATTGAGATTCCTTTAGAATATCCTCATCCGTTAGCGGGAGATAGTAAATACGCAGATTATTGTCCTGGGGAAAAATTTCAGGGAGTTGAATATTTTAGTTCAAATATTTCTCGACCTCATGTTAGTAATGTCCCTCCGGCTGAGTGGGCGCGAGATTGTCCTTGGATGCCTTGGATGAAGTTGGGATATGGTAATCCTACTAAATTAAGATTTGAAACAACAATCTCTAGAGTAGATTCTTTTGAGCAACTCAATCCTAGATTGGTCAAGTTGGTGAAAGAAAAGTTACCAATTTATGAGTTTACGCCTATAGAAAGCGATGAGCCAAATATGACAAGTATTCAGTATTTTAAGAAAAGTTTTGAATTCTATTTGCAAGGTAATGTTTTTCCGTTGGAGGAAAGATGTTGAATAATTCGTAATGACGCGACGCTCCTGTGTCGCTAACGCTAACGCTATCGAGGACTCGCTACCGCTGCGCTAACGTAATTCGTAATTAAGTTTTGTAATGGGGATTTAGCGCAAAGTCAGAGCGAACTTTGTAAGACTCCAACACAAAACTTGCCGATTATAGAACCGGGGGACTTAAACCCACGGAACTTGTTGAATGTCACCTCAACTTAATCTGCAAAAGATGAAATTACTCCCAATATTTACCTGGATTTAGATCCCCGATTTCTTGAAGAAGTCGGGGATCTGGGCAGCGATTTTTCTACTACAGCACATTTCATCTGAATGAAGTACACAAGGGCGGGCAGGATGCCCACCCCACAAGATTTATCATATTAAGATGTGTACTTCATTTACTTGCAAAGTGCTGTAAGTATCAATCAGCATCTTCATCTATTACTGTGCTGCGGTCAAGCAGTAATAAGTTACGTAACTGGTCTGTATCTAGTTCAGTTAGCCATTCTTCGCCTGCACCAACAACTTGTTCAGCTAGCTGTTTTTTACTTTCGATCATGTCATGAATTTTCTCTTCTAAGGTGCCGGTGCAAACAAATTTATGCACTTGCACATTCCGAGTTTGACCAATCCGAAATACTCGGTCTGTGGCTTGATTTTCTACGGCGGGATTCCACCATCTATCAAAGTGAAATACGTGATTGGCACGTGTTAAATTTAGTCCTACTCCACCGGCTTTGAGAGAAAGAATCATGATTGGAGGGCCTTGAGGATCGTGTTGGAAACGGTCGATCATTTCTTCGCGTTGTTTTTTACTGGTACTGCCATACAAAAACAAGATTTCTCGATTTAGCTGTTTTTCTAAATGTGGTTTGAGTAACTTGCCCCATTCAGCAAATTGTGTAAAGATTAAAGCGCGATCGCCTTCTGCTAATGCTACATCTAACATTTCTTCTAGGCGTTGCAGTTTGCCAGAGTTATGTTGTATTAATGTGCCTTGTTTTAAATACTGGGCTGGGTGATTGCAGATTTGCTTGAGTTTGATCAGTAAAGCCAAAATCATGCCTCGACGTTGCAAACCTTCTGCTGATTCAATCTCTGCTAGGGATGTTTCTACTACTTGTTGATAAAGTGTGGCTTGTTCGGCAGTTAAACCGCAAAATACGGTCATTTCCTGTTTTTCTGGCAAGTCTTGAATGATTTCGCGGTCTGTTTTCAGACGGCGTAAAATAAAGGGCTGGACTAATGAACGCAATTGCCCTAAAGAAGCTGTGTCACCATACTTTTCAATTGGCATGGCAAATCGCCGCTGAAAAAATTGTTTATTACCTAAATAACCAGGATTGAGAAAATCTAAAATCGACCACAATTCTTGGAGTCTATTTTCTACTGGTGTCCCAGTTAAAGCAATGCGAAACGCAGCTTCTAACTGCCGTATTGCCTGTGATTGCTTGGCATCTGGATTCTTGACATTCTGAGCTTCATCTAAAACGATTATTTGCCAAGAAACACTCTGCAATAACTTAATATCTCGGTGAATTAACGAGTAACTAGTAATTATTAAATCGTGCTTATTTACGGTTTCTACAAATGCTTTACCTTTGGGGCGTTTATCACCGTGATACTGCATCGCTTTTAGGGTTGGAGCAAATTTTTTAACTTCCCGTTCCCAATTGCCTAACACTGAAGTTGGACAAACTAGGAGAGTGGGTTTTTCAATTACATCTTGTTCTTTAATATGCAAGAGAAAAGCGATGAATTGTATAGTATTATGACAAATAATATTGTTAGCAACGAAGTTGTGATATTTATCAACTTCAAAGTCGTATACCCAACCTTCGTAATCAATGTTTTCGATATTTTCAATTCGGCAATAAAATACTTCCTGCTCTAGTAAACGTTGTAAATATTGCTTGGTTATATGCAATTGTCGCATATCTAACTGAGCATAAGCTGCTAATGTTTGATTAGCCCACTTAGATGGTTTTAGTAGCTGATACTCTTGTTGAGATTCCCCATTTATAATCCGGTTAATCTCTATTAAAACCTTCTGTAAACTAGCTTGAGAAAATTGCTGTGAACCATTAACGTCAACATGATTGTGTATTCCTAAGTGTTGCAGAGGGAGACCTGTATTTTTGACTGTTTGGGCAATAATATCAGATACCGGAATACCTTCAACATTGGTGTTACTAACTTGCTGACAAATTTCTTTTAATTTTCTATACTTTTCTGAGTTACCTAAACCAATTTCTTGCAAGAAGCTCCGGGCAGAATTACCACTAATAACACCTATATAATAAGTGCGAAAAATTCGCTTACCATTGCTGGCACACTTCTGTTTTTGTGATCTACGCAACCAAATACCAAAACGTCGCAACAGTGTAGATAGTTGCTCAATTAATAAAGCTGAAGCTGTAGAGATTTCAATACTTCGCATACTGTAAACCACAGCAGATTCAGCATCAAAATAGTTACGTAAAAACAACCGCACACTATCTAAACCTGCTTGCATGATGAAATTTGGGAACGATTTTTGTGCCGAAAGTTTACCCCACACATAACCTTTTGCTTCTAGGAATTGTCGATAAGCTTGACTGTTTACCTGCAAACAAGGAACTCTGTTTGAGAAAGTAGCAATTTTGGGGTTGTTAATCTTAATGTTGTAACGCTCGCTAATACGATGTAGCGTTTGCCTTAATTCTTCTAGAATTTTGGTATCTTTTTGGGTAATTGTGACAGTTCCGAACTCAGATAACTCATATCCCTCAGCAATTTGCCAAGCGAGAAATTTGACTAAATCTTGGTCTTGTATATTTTCATTTACAAGTATTTTGCTGGGAACACAGACGTAATCTCCTATTTGCAAATTATTTGTCCAACCTTTATTTGTTAGCAGTTTATGGCGGCTGGTAATAGTTATATTGCTGCCATCTTGTAATGTGATTTTTCTTAATGTTTCACGTACTTGTTGCCGATACAAGTGTCGCACAGGGGCTTGGACAATTTTACCGGTTGATTCATCTATGGAATTAACTAGCAATTGTTCAGTTGGTTCAGCCCAAAATCCTTCACCATCAAGCTTTGCTTCTCCAGCATAAGTTGCCCAGATAGTTTCAGCGGTGTGTAATAATCCATTGACATTAACTAATGTTTTTGGTGATACACATTTTCCTAATCCCATATCGTCGGCGAGACATGCACCTAAACCCCAACGTTCCAAGAAAGCTAACCAAGCTGCACCGCGTTCTTGATAAGGTCGCAACTGTCCTTGAAAATTGGTTGGTGTAGGTAAGGGTGCGATCGCTTGATTATTTGTCAACGCCCCAATTAACTCCTGTAATCCCCCAGATGCCTCAAAGCTGACTACTGGTAATTTTTCAATGACTTGGGTATCCCCAGTACTGAGACGCAAGGCATCTTCCAAGGAGAGTGACATTTGCTCTTTGCGAGAGGCAAAAAAGGTTTTGGCTGTTTTGATGTCTTGGGGGCGCAATTCCACCCACTCTCCGTTAATTTCTACGAGTGGGCTATTTAATGCTACCAGGCGATCAAACTCGGCTTTAGAAATGGTCTGCCCGCCAATGGCTAATTTCCATTGAAAATTGAGTAGACTTTGTAATCCTAAACGTCCCTGTTTCTGATTTGGTGTTTCTGCGGTGATTTTCAAACCCAGACGGTTCGCCCAGCCTTCGCGGTTCGCTAAACTGGGAGGCAAAATCACACCTAAGCCGCTGTCTTCCAACCTCCAAGCGATCGCTTTGATAAATTCGTATGCTTGGATGGGGTTAAGACGACAAGATTGGGGATATTCTGTTTCTAAGCTCGGCGCGATCGCTGGATATAATCGCGAAGCTAGCCCCAAACCCCGCAAGAATATTTCCTGTGGCTGCTCGATTGTCCGATTTTGATAAACTAATTTCTCAACTGGATGGTGCCAAATAGTTGCCGCATCCACCAAAAACTCTGGATCATCCGCTGCTTGGAGAAAATACGCCAATATCCAATCTGTTTGTTTCGACTCTGGAGGACGCAGTTGCAAACAGGTACGAAACAGAGTTTTGAGATTCAGTTGATATTGCAGCGGCATAGTCCAGGCTTTCAGTGCCGCTTCTAGCCGTTCCACGCCAATAGAATCAGCATTGACTGTATGAGATGTACCTGTTAAACCTTGTAACCACTGTCGTACCGCAGTTGGCAATGATGCCATTACTTTAGTTTCGATAGGAGGTTGATAACCCACCATCTCCCGCACTTGGGCATCTATCGTACTATTAAGAAATCCCAGCAATAACTCTTGAGGTTCCGTCGGGAAATTTACATACTGACCTTGCTGACTATTTTCTGCATCTAAATCCCCAGTCCCCTGATAAGTACGACATACCAAAGGCATCTTTGCTGAATACTTTTCTAGGCGGGTTCCATCTATGGCACTGTCTAAAAGTACTTGCCATTTAGCGATGATAGAACTATCTGAGTCTTTTTTGATAACTGGTATAAATTTAGACCTTGAGATTAAATCCCAACTCCAGCGGGCAATTTGTGACCAAAAGCTTAAGTCTCCTCCTAAAAAGGCATCGTCCTCCTCAGTAGCGTTCAAAGGCAAAGCACTCAGAAATTTTATTGTTTCGTTGGGATTGAGACAAAAGCCCTCGACTCGCCACGGTTGTAGATATTGTGGAGATTCTGTTTCGGCATCTACACTACTAGAATGCACAGGATAAATAGATGTAGCCGTTTCTGAGATCTGGGTGGGTAGGGCAATGATTTGCGAGTGTGTTTGTTGTAAAGATGTGTTATGGCGCGTCTGTATCAGGTTACGGGATAGTAACCAGTCGCTTAACTGGTCTGGTGTCATTGCCAATGGATGTAGCGGTATATCTCCAGAGGTTATAGATTCAAGACTAACTCGTGGCGATCGCCAAGTTTCTCCCCATATAAATAAACAAGCATTTTGATTTTTTACTAACCAACTACCGTGTAAAATAGCCATCTGATAATTACTGAAATTTGTATTCAAGAATTAAAATCGCGTAAGCACAGAGTAGGCTTCGACTTCGCTCAGCCTACGGGGATTTAGGTAGGGAATAAAGAAGTAATCAACATTCATTCCCCATTACCCCTAATCCCCACTCACTCCAGGAGCGGGGGCCTTGAGTTCCCCATTCCCCATTCTATAAATGTTAGGATTGCCACAGAGAGAGAATAGCGTGCATAGAAGGAAAAAAAACTGAATGGCAGAAGTTGATAAGTCAATATCCTTCGATGGAAGGGATATTCGACTGAAAGTAGGCCTACTAGCTCCCCAAGCAGGTGGGTCGGTTTTAATACAATCGGGGGACACGGCTGTTTTGGTAACGGCCACGCGATCGCAAGCCAGAGAAGGCATTGATTTTCTTCCCCTCACAGTAGATTATGAAGAAAGATTATATGCTGCTGGTAGGATTCCCGGCGGGATTATGCGACGAGAAGGCCGTCCTCCAGAAAAAACAATTCTCACCAGCCGTTTGATTGACCGTCCCCTGCGTCCTCTGTTCCCTTCATGGTTGCGGGATGATTTGCAAGTTGTCGCATTAACGCTGTCGATGGATGAATTGGTACCACCAGATGTGCTAGCGGTCACTGGTGCTTCGATTGCTACCCTGATTGCCCAGATTCCCTTTAATGGGCCAATGGCAGCAGTACGGGTTGGTTTAGTCGGAGATGATTTCATTATTAACCCCACCTATGCAGAAATCGAAGCTAGCGACTTAGATTTAGTGGTAGCAGGTTCACCTCATGGGGTGATCATGGTGGAGGCAGGAGCCAATCAATTACCAGAACGAGATATTATCGAGGCGATTGACTTTGGCTACGAAGCAGTGCGGGACTTAATCAAAGCGCAACTCGATCTAATCGCGGAACTGGGCTTAGAGATCATCCAACAGGCACCGCCAGAAGTTGACCAAACATTGGAAAACTATATCAGCGATCGCGCCAGCGATGAAATTAAGAAAATCTTGGCTCAATTTGATTTGGGTAAAACCGAACGCGATGCGGCTTTGGATGTTGTCAAAGAAAACATTGCCAATGCGATCGCCGAGTTACCAGAGGAAGACCCGATTCGAGTTGCAGCTACCACAAATAGTAAAGCACTTGGTAACACCTTTAAAGACATTACCAAACAGATGATGCGCCGTCAAATCGTTGAAGACAACGTTCGCGTTGATGGTCGTAAACTTGACGAGGTGCGTCCTGTTTCTTGTCTAGTCGATGTCTTACCAAAGCGAGTTCATGGCAGCGGTTTATTCAACCGGGGATTAACTCAAGTATTATCCGCTTGTACCCTTGGTACTCCTGGTGATGCCCAATCATTAAATGATGACTTGCAACTAGACCAAGAAAAGCGTTACCTGCATCACTACAACTTCCCACCTTTCTCAGTTGGGGAAACCAAACCATTGCGTGCCCCAGGCAGGCGGGAAATCGGTCACGGTGCATTGGCAGAACGAGCCATGTTACCTGTACTACCACCAAAAGAGCAATTTCCTTACGTAATTCGCGTCGTTTCGGAAGTGCTTTCCTCCAACGGTTCGACCTCAATGGGTTCGGTGTGTGGTTCCACCTTGGCCCTGATGGACGCTGGTGTCCCAATCATCAAACCCGTTAGCGGTGCTGCAATGGGGCTGATTAAAGAAGGGGACGAAGTGCGAGTTTTGACTGATATCCAAGGCATAGAAGACTTTCTAGGCGACATGGATTTTAAAGTCGCCGGCACGGATGCTGGAATTACTGCCCTGCAAATGGACATGAAAATTTCCGGTTTGTCTTTGGAAGTTATCGGTCAAGCCGTCCACCAAGCCAAAGCTGCCAGGTTACACATTTTAGAAAAAATGCTCGCCTGCATTGAACAACCACGTACTGAAACCTCACCTTATGCCCCACGTCTTTTGACCATCAAGATCGATCCAGATATGATCGGTTTGGTCATCGGCCCTGGAGGCAAAACAATTAAGGGCATCACCGAAGAAACTGGTGCGAAAATCGACATTGAAGATGATGGCACTGTGACCATTTCTGCGGTGGATGAGAACAAGGCTAAGAAAGCTAGGAATATCATCCAGGGTATGACCCGCAAGCTGCATGAAGGGGATGTTTACGTAGGACGTGTGACTCGAATTATACCGATTGGTGCGTTTGTAGAATTTTTGCCTGGTAAAGAAGGTATGATTCACATTTCTCAACTAGCCGATTATCGTGTTGGCAAAGTTGAGGACGAAGTAGCAGTAGGTGATGAAGTAATTGTCAAAGTCCGCGAGATTGACAATAAGGGTCGCATTAATCTGACGCGTTTGGGGATTCACCCAGACCAAGCAGCAGCAGCGCGAGAAGCTGCGGCAGTGAATCGTTAAATTGATTTGGGATTTGAGATTGTAAAGCCACTGGCGTGGTGAACAGTCCGGTTTTGGGAACCACCTGCATAGGCGGGTTTCCCGCACCACTAGCGACAAATTTGGCAAAGCAACGCAGTGGCATCAAATTTTTTTCTTGTAGGATGGGCGTTTCGCCCGTCCTTGAGTGGACACGGGGGAAGACGCGGGGACACGGGGGAAGACGCGGGGACGCGGGGACAGGGGGACGCGGAGAAATTTTAATAATCATATCGTGTCCGGTTAAAGATTTATCATTAAGATCGCAGGGGGCAGGGGGAAAGAGGTTTTGCTGCTTTTTGCACAGATGCGGGAATTGTAATTAGTTAAGCAGATATGATGTCAGCAATTAAACAGATTTTATATGAATTACGAATTATATCAAGTTTGGATAATCACTTATTATTAAAATTTATCTGCGTCACCCGAAGGGTGACGCTCGCAAGCTCGCTAACGCAGTCGCCTGCGGAGGGAAACCCTCCTGCAGCGCTGTCTCACCGCGTCTCCCTGTCTCCGCGTCAGCTCTAACGATAAGTCTTCAAGCAACTTATTAAAATTTCTCCGCGTCAGCCCTAACGATAAGTCTTCAAGCAACATGATATTATCCCTCAATTTCAGCTAGTTCTAACCAGCGTTCAGTTGCTACATCAATAGATTGTTTGAGTAATTCGACTTGTTCGTAGAGTTTCTGCACTTGAGTATAATTTCCTGGAGGGACATTTGTCATTGCGGTTTCGGCTGCGGTTTTTTCGGCCTCTAACTGAGCAATTTTATCTTCTAGTGCGGCAAATTCTCGCTTTTGCCAACTTGATAATCTGCGCGGTTTTTTATTGTCTGCGTTTCTTGTCTGCGTTTCTACTACATTTTTTGGCTTCTCTTGGGTATTAGCAGCTTGTTGCTGTGCGGCTTCTTCGGCTTTTTTGTAATCTAGATAAACTGAGTAATTGCCGGGATATTGTTTGAGATTGCCACCTGCCTCAAAGGAAAAGATTGTGTCAATGGTGCGATCAAGAAAGTAGCGATCGTGGGAAACTACAATTACACTCCCAGAAAAATCTTCTAAGTATTCTTCTAAGACTGCTAAGGTTTGTACGTCTAAGTCGTTCGTTGGTTCATCTAAAATTAAAACATTAGGCGCACTCATTAATATGCGTAACAAAAATAAACGGCGTTTTTCTCCCCCAGATAGTTTATAAATGGGTGCATATTGTTGATTGCCAGGAAATAAAAACCGCTCTAACATCTGTGAGGCAGTAATTTGAGTGCCGTCATTAATTTTGACAAATTCACCTTCTTCTTTAATGTAGTCAATTACGCGCTGATTTTCGTTTAATGCTGTGAGCAATTCTTCAGAATGCTGGTTAAAATAGCCAATGTGAATAGTTGTACCAATTTCTATACTGCCGGAATCAGGCTGAATTCGTCCAGTAATTATATCCATTAAAGTAGATTTACCAGCCCCATTACCACCAATGATCCCGATGCGGTCTTCGGGGCTAAACTCGTAGGTAAAGTTATTAATTAAAGTGCGTCCATTATAAGCTTTAGAAATTTGATTTAATTCAATAACTTTTTTACCGATGCGACGCCCAACTGTGGAAATATCAACTTTTCCTTGAGTTTGTTTAAACTCAGTTTCTCGCATCGCGTGGATGCGCTCAATTCTGGCTTTTTGTTTGGTACTCCTAGCTTTGGGGCCGCGTTTTAGCCATTCCAATTCACGCCGCAATACACCTTGATGTTTGCGTTGACTGCTAACCGCAGATTCTTCTGCGAGAGCTTTTTTTTCTAGGTAGTATGAGTAGTTGCCTGTGTAGGTGTAAATGTCACCTCGGTCAATTTCAACTATTCTATTGGTAACGCGGTCTAAAAAGTAGCGATCGTGTGTGATTAAAAAAAGTGCGCCGCGATAGCGATTTAAATAACTTTGCAACCATTCTACAGAAAGCGCATCAAGATGGTTTGTAGGCTCATCCATTAGTAAAACATCTGGTTCTGATAGTAGGGCTGTTGCTAAGGCAATACGCTTACGATAGCCTCCAGATAGATTACCAATAATCGCGTCAAAGTCAGAGATTCCTAACTTTGTTAAGATAATCTTGGCATTGGTTTCTAGTTCCCAAGCACCAATTGCATCTATACGTTGCATTACAGTCGAAAGGCGGGACATCAGCTGAGTATCGTCTGGGTAGTCAGCTAATTTATGAGAAAGTTCTTCATACTCACGTACCAAAGTCATGTGTTCGCCACTGTCAGCAAAAACTTGCTCTAAAACTGTACGCTTTTCGTCTAAGTCTGGCTGCTGGGGTAGGTAAATAATTTTTGAGCCAGAATTGACTAAAATTTGACCACTATCAATCGATTCTAATCCCGCGATCATTTTTAATAGTGTGGATTTTCCTGAACCGTTAGTACCAATTAAACCAACTTTATCGGTAGTATCAAGGCTCAAACTAGCATCTTTTAAAATTTCTTTGATACCAAAGTCCTTTTTAACGGATTGTAATGTAATAATACTCATAAAGTTTGGTCGTTGGTCATAGGTGATTATGATCAGCAAGTAGGTAGGATGGATACCCCACCCACTATTGAGTGAACTCTACACAAATAAATCGAGGGGTAGATGTCCATACATTTCGTTGATTCCTTCTTCATCATAAGACTGACAAGATACTAATACTCCACGATGATGTCCAAAGTAGGAATCGATATGACACAAGCCATTTTTACCATTTAATTTGATGTAAACTGGCCCTTCGATTGCGGGTAAGTTACTTGGTGCTTGATAACCAAAAGCATGGGAATAGGTTTTCATCGCGAGAATTCCTTCTTCTGCTGTGTCAGCACAAATTCCTAAAATTTGGTAATCAGATAGGCTGGTGAGTAAAGTTAAGGCACGTCGAACTGTTGTTTTTTCTGATGGTTTGAGGATAGGTGCGATGTCAAGGCAGTTGAATTTATTCAGGATTTTTTTGGCTTCTTGGGCTGTGATATTGTGATGGTTGGGATTGGTCATAAATTGGTTTATTATTTTCTGGGTGTTAGTTTTGGGTTTGTTGAAAAACTTGGCCTTTCATAGCAGTCCTGTTTGAGTTAAAACGCCAAGGTAGAGAGAATAAATAGGGCATAAAGAAGTCTCATAACTCGTTTGGAATGCTATGGTTTTTTGGCTTGTTTTTAGAGGATGTTTTTATTGCGTTGGATTGGGCTACTCTATTTTTACTAAGTTAGGGTTGGTTTGGCATCTTGCCTAAGTTGAAAATAAAGGGAACACTGCTTTGAGAATCACTACCCATCACAAGTACATTTGGCATTTGAGCGCCGCCACTTTTCCAAGCTTCTATTGCTTCTTTTTGCAAAACTAATTGTCCACCTTGAGCTTTGAGAGTTTCTGCTAATAGTCTTTGAGCTTCTGCTTTTCCTCTGGCGCGATTAATGTCGGCTTGTGCTTCTTGTTCGGCTTCTCTTGCTACGTAAACCGCTCTTTGCGCTCGCTGTTCTGCAATTTGTTTTTCTTCAACTGCTCTGGCAAATTCTGGTGAGAAAGTTAAGTCAACTACGCTTGTATCTAAGACAATTATCCCATATTTATCTAGGCGATCGCCTAATGCATTATCAAAGTCTTCTTTTAATTCACTTCTTTTGGTAATGGCTTCTTCTACTGTTCTTCTGGCAGCAGCAATTTTGAATGCTTCTTGTGTTTGAGGGGCAATAATTTTGGAGACGAGGTTTTCTAAAGTTCCCTGTTTTCTTCTGACTTCAACTATTTGTACAGGGTTGAGACGAAAGTTAATAGCAAATCTCGCTGATAAATTTTGCAGATCTTTTGTGGAACTTTCCGCTGGCACTTCAAATTTTTGTACGGTTAAATCATACACATCCACTACTGAAATAAAGGGCGGTTTTAAGTGTATGCCTTCCAGTAATGCCCCATCTCTGGCTCTACCTAAGATGCTAATTACACCTGCTTGTCCTGGGTTGATAATAATAAAAGCATTTAACCCCACAATCACGAGTATTCCTACCACAATCCCTAAAACTGTGGTTTGCCAATTTGCCAACTGCTGATTTTTCAAGCTACTATACTCCTCGTGAATACTGAGTTTTGAGTAAAATACCACGTATGCAATTGAGGGTAGCAGATAGGAGAAAGTTTTGCTGCAACTTGCGTCAAGTCATTTGTTTGCTAGAATTTCTCATAGATCTGTCTTAATCAAGTCTTTAATTTTCATCGCAGAAGGGAACAGGGAACAGAACTGGCAATTATTTAAAATTTTTCTGTTTCCTTCAAATAGCGAAAATCAGTCTTCCATCGTCCCCCACTTACAGATAGTAAGTGTTGCTGAGGTGTAACACTACACCATACGCAGTAACTGTTCCCCGTTAAGAGTTTCCTGTTCCCTTTCACTGCTCATCACTCAGGACTGAGAACTCAAAACTTTGTTCCGTGCTAATATCAGATGCACGCAACTGCAAAAGACCGTGGCTACAGTATTGAAATCTCATCGAATACTCAGAAGGCGTAAGCGTTCAGCACCTCCTATCCAGCGCCTACTTGAATATGGACACCAGTATCGTAAACAAATTTGGCTGGCAACTAGTTGTTCTATCCTCAATAAACTTTTTGATTTGGCCCCACCTGCGTTAATTGGCATAGCAGTGGATGTGGTTGTCAAGAAGCAAGATTCTATCATTGCACGGTGGGGGGTAAGCGATGTCTTTGGGCAATTTCTGATTCTTGCTGTCCTGACTGTGATTATTTGGATCTTAGAATCGGCTTTTGAATATGCCTATGCGCGAATTTGGCGTAATTTAGCTCAAAATATTCAACATGATTTGCGTTTGGATGCATACGAACATCTGCAAGAGTTAGAACTGGCTTATTTTGAGGAACGCAGCACTGGCGGTTTAATGTCTATCCTGAGTGATGATATTAATCAATTAGAGCGCTTTTTGGATGTGGGAGCGAATGAAATCATCCAAGTAGTCACAACTGTTTTAATTATTGGCGGTGCGTTCTTTATTTTGGCCCCTAGTGTAGCGTTGTTGGCAATGTCGCCAATGCCATTTATTCTTTGGGGTTCGTTTGCTTTTCAGAGGTTGCTTGCGCCTCGCTATGCTAAAGTGCGGGAAAAGGTGGGTTTTCTCAACTCGCGGCTGGCAAATAATATTAGTGGAATTACTACTATTAAAAGTTTTACTGCCGAAAGTTATGAGTCTTCACGTTTAGGTGTAGAAAGTGATGCTTATCGCCAAAGTAATGCTAAAGCAATTGCTCTTTCTGCTGCCTTTATTCCGCTAATTCGGATGTTAATTTTGGTGGGATTCACCGCATTGCTATTGTATGGGGGAATGGCGGCGGTTGATGGCAAAATGTCTGTGGGGACTTATAGTGTGTTGGTGTTTTTAATCCAGCGCCTGTTATGGCCTTTAACCAGGTTAGGCGATACTTTTGATCAATATCAACGGGCCATGGCTTCGACAAATCGAGTGATGGATTTGTTGGATACTCCGATCGCAATTCATACAGGAAATATTACTTTACCTATAGATGAAGTGCAAGGTGAGGTGCAATTTAAGAATGTTTATTTCGCCTACAAGGATAGATTTCCAGTAATTAAAAATCTGTCTTTGGATATCCCTGCTGGAAAAACGATCGCAATTGTCGGTTCTACTGGTTCTGGTAAAAGCACTCTAGTTAAACTTTTGTTGCGGTTGTACGAGGTGCAAATGGGAAGCATTACTTTAGATGATATTGACATCCAAAATCTGAACTTGCAAGATTTACGTCGCTGCATTGGGTTGGTAAGTCAAGATGTGTTTTTATTTCACGGCACTGTCGCCGAAAATATCACCTATGGCAGTTTTGACGCTACAGAAAAAGACATCATGATGGCGGCGAAAGTAGCCGAAGCCCATGAATTTATTATTAGCTTGCCCCAAGGTTATGAGACAATTGTCGGAGAAAGAGGACAAAAGTTATCTGGTGGACAAAGACAAAGGATTGCGATCGCTCGCGCAGTCCTGAAGAATCCCCCAATTTTGATTTTGGATGAAGCTACCTCAGCAGTAGATAATGAAACAGAAGCTGCAATTCAGCGATCGCTCGAACGAATTACCGCCAATAGAACTACAATTGCGATCGCTCATCGTCTTTCTACTATTCGCAATGCTAATTGCATTTATGTCATGGAACATGGCGAATTAGTAGAATCGGGAACCCATGAACAATTGTTAAAAAAAGATGGCATTTACGCCAGCCTCTGGCGTGTACAATCAGGTTTGAGATAACTTTCACGCAAAGCTCAATAAAATACTTGACGTATTTTTTGAATTTTGAATTTTGAATTTTGAATTTTTATGATGTTTGGTAGTAGTCAGCCGGAATCGGGAGATAGCAAGTGGCGTCGCCAGTTGGATAAGTTTGTCAAAGAAAATCAACCAGAATTGGCAGCATTATCTTGGGCATTATGGTTAGAAAATGGTAGTAGTCAAGGTACTATCGGGATTGATTTACAACCCACACCACATTTTGTCTATTGCCCCAAAGATGCGGTAGAGAATTTAAATAGTAAAGTGGAGAATCGGCTTCAGGAAATCTTAGGAATAATTGAGCATTATCAGCCTGAAGAAGAAGTTTTGATGATAGGGATTGGTAATGGTGAAATTAAGTTGATTCAGTTTGCGCCAGAACCACCACCACCCGCTTGTTTTGAGCAAATTGGCAAAGATGCTGATGGATTATTAGAGTTGCTAGAACAGCGCGTGAATGAGCAATTAAAAATTTAAAATTCCCAAATCTTTGAATTTTGAATTCCCAGCGAAGCGATATGACTAATTCTACCTTACAAGCAAGTCGAGAATGGTGGTCACAACGGTGGCTTGAGTTATTAGATTCTTATCGTTTTAAAAAGCGTTTAGAACGTGCGAGAAATTATGCTCGTCAAGGCAATGTTTTAAGTATTGAGTTTAAAGGTGCAAAAGTATTAGCTAGGGTACAAGGTAGTGAAGCAGAACCTTATAAAGTTTCCTTATCTCTTGATCCTTTTAGCCAAGAACAATGGACTTACATAATTGAAACGATGTCCCAAAGAGCGATTTTTGCTGCTAAATTGTTGGCGGGAGAAATGCCACAAAATATCGAAGAAGTATTCACAGCAAACGGTCTTTCATTATTTCCTTTTACTTTATCCGATGTCCACAGTAAATGCTCTTGTCCCGATAAAGCTAATCCTTGTAAACATATAGGTGCAGTTTACTATCAATTAGGCGATCGCTTCAGCGAAGATCCGTTTGTATTATTTCAATTGCGTGGAAGTACGAAAGAGCAAATTATTAGCGATTTACGAACTTTACGCAGTGCTAGAGTTGTAGAGACATCAGATGCAACATCCACGTTACAAAACGAAACATCTGATATTCAGCAGTCAAATGCTAGCCAAGACTCTATAAAAATAGACTCTTTTTGGCAATATAATGAGCCATTGGAGTCATCTTTAGTAGTGATTGCGCCATCAAATAGCGAAACTATATTAGATTTTTTAGGGGCAATTCCCCTAGCCAAGGAAGAAGAAAATACAATCAACTTAACTTCTGGTGATGTAGTCAGAAACTATTTAGATAAAGTTTACAAAGATGTTAGTCAAAAAGCCATTTTAGCAGCAATGAAAGTAGGAGATAGTTAAATAATTCGTAATTCGTAATGACGCTCGAGGACTCGCTACCGCTGCGCTAACGTAATTCGTAATTCGTAGCGTCAAGCCTGCGGCATAGCTTCGCTTAGAGGATGTTTGAAAAGTTTTGTGCGAATATAATTCGCTATTACACAAGCGAAGTCCACCTCCTTTGGAAAACACGGAAAATCGAGTTCTTGAAACCCACCTCCGTGGGTTTTGTTTGTATAGTCGCGATTTCTAATCGCCGGGGTTAGTATTAATTTAGACTTTTCAAACAACCTCTTAGAGCAAGTCATCGATAGCGTTAGCGTTAGCGAAGCGGTAGCGAGGTACGAGCGTCAGCGGTAGCGACACAGGAGCGTCGCGTCATTACGAATTACGTTTAATATGAATTAAGTTAGGAAAAATTGGTCTTGCTGATGTCATAAATCTTTGCCCTCACCCTAAATCCCTCTCCCAATTTGGGAGATGAGGGCTATTGTTGCATTCATCAACGGTATTCCTAATTCACATCAGACGTGAATTATTTAACAGAGTGTTTATTTAGCATAATAAATACAATAGAGCTAATATAATCAAGCCAAATATTTATCGAGGGTACTGCTAAATTCTTCGTAAGGTTTAACACCGATCATTGTTTGTACCAACTCGCCTTGCTTAAAAAACATGACGGCGGGAATACTACGAATGCCAAATCGTTTAGCAACAGGCTGGTTGGCGTCGAGGTCTAACTTAAAGACCTTGGCGCGAGTGTCATACTCTGCTGCAAGTTTATCTATCAACGGGGCAATGAGTTTGCACGGCCCGCACCAAGCAGCCGTGCAATCTACTACAAACAAAGGTTCGGTTTCAAGTAGCGTATTTAACTCGGTTTCGTCTTGAATATAATCGGCAGTCATAATTTTTGTGCAAAAGAGTATTATCTCATAACCGTGTTGCTCCCACTAGGAACACTTTGGGACGGGGAGGAAGAAGCCACCAATAAGCTAATCTGCCTTTAACTTGCATAATCCTTTGCCTCAGAAAGACGCGGAGAGAAGTTGCGTGCGGGGGTTCCCCCCGTTGAGCAAACTTCGGAGGACGCGGGGATGCAATTTGGATGATTATTAGCTTAGAGAGGACGTAAATCCAAGATGAGGCAATCTTGTGTGTAGGTAGTTCAAAATTAGCTGAATTGCTGAGCGTAGAATCTAGCATAGCGATGCTCAAGTGCTAATAATTCTTCATGGGTTCCTGATTCTACGATTTGCCCCTGTTCGAGAACCAAAATCCGATCGCATCGCCGCACTGTTGATAAGCGGTGAGCAATAATAAATACTGTGCGGTTTTGCATTAGTCTTTCTAGTGCTTCCTGTACGAGGGCTTCTGATTCAGAATCTAATGCTGATGTTGCCTCATCTAAAATCAAAATTTGTGGATTGAGCAGAACAGCACGAGCGATCGCAATTCTTTGTCTTTGTCCACCTGATAAGTTTACCCCACGCTCACCCACCCAAGTTTGATAACCTTCTGGTAGTTGGGTGATAAACTGATGGGCATTAGCTATTTTTGCTGCCTCTTCAACTGCTTGCATCTCAAAAGAGTCTTGACCAAAAGCGATATTTTGAGCAATTGTGCCTGAAAACATCACAGTTTCTTGAGGAACTATGCCAATTTGTCGCCGCAAGCTATGTAATTTGACATCTTGAATGTTGATCCCATCAACTAAGATTTCACCAACTTCCGGGTCATAAAAACGTGGTAAAAGATTGACAAACGTGGTTTTACCAGCACCCGAAGCACCAACAAGCGCGATCGCTTCTCCTGGTAATACCAATAAGCTGATATCTTTTAATACAGGCTCACCAGGTTGATAGGCAAAGCTGATATGGCGGTATTCTACTTTACCGCTGATTTTGGGCAGAGCGATCGCAATTGGCTTTTCTATTACCGTCGGTTGAATTGCCATCAACTCAAAAACCCGATCAACAGAAGCTTCACCTTGCTTAAATTCGTTGTAGTTGTTTGTAGTGTGACCGATAGGATCAATTAACAATACTGCTGCGGCTAGGTAGCTGAAAAATTCTGCCACCGTTAAATTATTTTGGGAAATTTGCCAGCCTCCCACCAACAGTAACGATAATCCACTTAAAGCTTCTAAAAATCCCACTATCGGAATTTGGATGGCTTTGAGTCGTTCTGCTGAGTATTTTGCTTTCAGACTGCGTTCTGCTTCATGACTAAACCGGGTAATTTCGTAGCTTTCAGCGGCAAAGGCTTGTACCAGACGAATCCCGTTAAAAACTTCCGTGAGAATTGCAGACAAATTTGATACTCGATTTTGACTTTTTAACGAGTATTTACGTAAGCGTTCGCCAAACCAACCAATTAAAATCCCCATTAACGGCGCGACAATCACCGTTGCTAGTGTCAGTTGCCAGTTCAAACAAATCATGTAGATGGGAATTGCCAGCAACTGTAAAACACAGGGAACAAAGTCGTGAAATACTTTATTTACTACTTCACCAATGCGGTCAACATCTTCTGTTAAGCGGTAAGATAAATCACCTGCCTTGGCTTTTTCAAAATAGCTGAGATTGAGCTTTTGCAGATGGGTATAAGCTGCTTGGCGAATGTGAAACGCTACCCTTAAAGCAGCTTTTGCCATGTATATATCTTGCACAGACTGAAAAAAACCTCTGACAAGAAATACTAAAGCACAAACCCCAGCTACTTGGGCGATCGCTATCACATTACCTTCTCCAAAAGGAGTCGCCAATTTACCAGCGAGATTAATCAGCGTTAAAGTCGCCAGCACATATCCCAAAATGCCGATAAATCCCTTAGTGATAGTTTGCCACTGGGGTCGAATATAAGGCAGCAGTTGCCAGTAATTAGAACGCGTTTTCAAGCTGTAACGTCCACAACGATATCTTCCTTTGTTTGACGCTATCAGTTTTTGGAGAGTTTCTGTACAGTTAAATCAAACTAATTCCTTTTCCCCATACCCTCAGTTTTTCTTATACCTCTTGACTGTATCTGGCATTACCTCATCTGCACTTCACAGTTTGATAGTATTAAAATTGAATTTATATCAATTCCTTTACAAAAATTACCCGCTCGTCAGCGCAACTAATGCAACAGGCGTTGATTGTTCATAATTTAGTAGTCTGTCCCATTAATTTTGCGGGGTAAGGGTGGTCAGATCCCCGACTTCTGAACAAATAACGAAAAATTAATCAGATTTGACCTGTTTTTAACTTCATATCCACTCGCATAAGATAAAAATGGCTAATAACGAAGAATCACGCGGTTTAAAGTCTCTGTTTGATTGGTTTGCAAATCGACGGAAGTCAGGCTCTACCAGTCTCGAACGCCAAGAACGTGAAATTGCTGATGGATTATGGCATAAATGTTCTGAATGTGGTGTATTAACATATACAAAAGATTTAAGAGCAAATCAAATGGTTTGCGTAGAATGCGGTCATCATAACCGAGTAGATAGCGATGAACGTATCCGTCAATTGATAGACAACAATACCTGGAAACCATTAGATGAGCATTTGCGTCCAGTAGATCCGCTGCAATTTCGCGATCGCAAACCTTACAGCGATCGTTTACAGGAGATGCAGCAAAAAACTGGTTTAAGCGATGCAGTCAAAACTGGTTTAGGGCAAATCAATGGCTTACCAGTGGCTTTGGGAGTCATGGATTTCCGGTTTATTGGTGCGAGTATGGGTTCGGTAGTGGGCGAAAAACTCACCCGCTTGATTGAGCAAGCAACTCAACGGCGGTATCCTGTAATTATCGTCTGTACATCTGGTGGAGCAAGAATGCAAGAAGGTATGCTCTCCCTCATGCAAATGGCGAAAATCTCCGCAGCTCTGCAACGTCATCGTGACGCCCGACTATTATATGTTCCCGTTTTGACAAATCCTACCACAGGCGGCGTTACCGCTAGTTTCGCTATGTTAGGTGACATCATCATAGCTGAACCAAAAGCAACTATTGGTTTTGCTGGTCGGCGAGTGATTGAGCAAACCCTACGAGAAAAACTACCCGAAGATTTTCAAACAGCCGAAGACTTACTCAAGCACGGTTTTGTCGATGATATTATACCGCGCACCCAGCTAAAGAACACCTTAGCCCAACTCATCGCCCTACACCAACCAGTATTAACCCCACCCTCTGTAGTATTGTGGGAGACAATGAGCCTAAGTTCTACAGTTGCAGAATAGAGTTGGAGAATTGGGAACTTGTGCTGAGCGTACCCCAAAGGGAAAGCAAGTTAGGCTGTGGATTTTGGATGTTTTGAGGTAAGATTCTTTTAAACAGAAGATGTGTCTCAAAATATCCAATATCTATTTGATGGTGAATAGAAAAATAAACTTAGCCAATGCAAATGCGATCGCTCATACTCCTACACGCATAAGGCATCAAGTAAAAATAAGTAGTGCGAGCATCTTGCTCGCGCGGGCAAGATGCCCGCACTACAAATATTAAATTGTTCAACTTATTTTTACACGAATCCTAAGATATTTAGTGTAAGAATCACCCAAGATCAACATCAACGCGATCGCGTCCTTTGTTTTTGGCTGCATAACAAGCCGCATCAGCAGCACTCAAGATGCTATTTATACTATGATTATTTGCATCAATTGTCACCACCCCAATGCTGACACCAATCTTAAATGTTTTGTCTTGCCACACAAAACGAAACTCCCGGATGCGCTGCACAATTGTATTAGCAATGATTAATGCTGATTCTAAAAGACAACCACAAAGCAGTATACCAAATTCATCTCCACCCAAACGCGCTACAGTATCGGCAGAACGAACTGTATTTTGAAATAATATAGTCACCTGGCGTAATAATTGATCGCCGACGAGATGTCCGCAAGTATCGTTGATAATTTTAAATCTATCTAAATCCAAATAACACAACGCATGTTGTTGATTGTTGATCTTTGCATCGTTTAATTTTTCTTCTAAGCGTCGCTCAAATTCTCTTCTATTAAATAGTCCGGTTAAAGCATCGTGGGTTGCTTGCCAAGATAATTGTCGTGCCATGTTGCGTTTGAGGCTAACATCTTGAAATACCATGACTGCACCAATAATTTGACCGTTTTTATCGCAGATAGGTGCTGCGGAATCTTCAACCGCCAGTTCTGCACCATCACGGGTAATCAAAATACTATCCTTAGCAAGGCTGACAGTACAACCAGAACGTAGAACTGATTCTACAGGATTTTCTACGGGTTCGTGAGTAATTTCATTAACAACTTTAAATACTCGAGTGATTGAGTTACCTTGTGCATCCCTAAGTTTCCAACCAGTCAGTTTTTCTGCTACTGGATTAAGATATTTTATCTGTCCTGATGCATTGGTGGTAATTACAGCATCTCCGATAGATTGCAGAGTCACCTGAGCGAGTTCTTTTTCTTCAAATAACTGTTGTTCTAACAATAAGCGATCGCTAATGTCAAATGCTACACCTCCAACTAAATGTCTTTGTTGACCATCTCGAAAGGGAAATTTGAAAACTAACCAGTGATGCAAACATCCATCTAATGTAGGAACAGTTTCAATTACCTGCACAGTCTCGCCTGTAGAAATAACATGAAAGTCATTTTCAGACACCTGTTTAGCTGTCTCTTCTGGTAACCAATCAAAATCCGTCTTTCCTTGCAAATCTGCAAGTTGAACATTAAAGTTACCCTCAAATGTATTGTTAATATAAACGTAGTGCCCCCAAGAGTCTTTCATAAAAGCCACAGCTGGACTATTATTCATAAAAGCTTGGAAGCGTTCTTCACTCTCTAGCAGTGCTGCCTCAGTCAGTTTGCGCTCGGTAATATCTACACAAGAACCTATACACCCAACAAACTCCTCTCCAACAAAGCGCGGTGTCCCCGATACCAAAATCCACCGATATTCCCCTGTGTGGTGTCGCAGTCGATGTTCCATCAAAATCGACTCACGCGCTGTCAAAGCTCGCTGAAATAAGGCTTGACAGCGCTGGAAATCATCAGTAGGGATACTCTCCATCCACCCAGAACCTAACTCTTGTTCTAGTGTTCGACCTGTGAAGCGAAGCCACGGCTGGTTTACATAAGTACACAAACCTTCAGTATCAGTCATCCACAAAAGCACAGGAGCGCAGTTAGCCATCGAGCGAAACCGTTCCTCGCTCTCTTTAAGCGCGTTTTCCGCCTGCTTGCGTTCGGTGATATCTCGACCAATATAAACAAAATGTTGTAAACCTTCTATTTCAGTTTCAATTACAGATATACAAAAAGCAACAGTAAGATTTTTTCCTGTTTTGGTTTGACAAATAACTGAACAGTTATTCAAAAAATCAGTTTGAGATGAGGGATTATGCTGATATATTTCTAGCAGTATATTTTTGTCATGAATAATCATTGAAATTGGCTGATTAATTAATTCTTCTAAATCATATTCAAACAAAATATTTGCGGCTGGATTCGCTTTGATTATATATCCTGATAGGTTTGTTATTAATAATACATCTTTAAGAGATTTCAAAATTTTATCTAGATAGTTGTTAGAAATAGATAACGCATTTAACAGTAGATTCGCTTCATTATGTTTATGGACTAAGTGTTGCGCCAAAATCATCCTTTCTGTAGCATCTTGTAATAATAAAATTAGCAACCCATCAAAACTTGTAATATACAAATCAAGATAAAATGGAGAATGAGGCTCGTTAAAACGGGCAATACCTTTTAATTTAAATTTTTTTTGCCGTCCTTCTAGGATATCTAATAGATAATACTCTATACCAACTAATTCAGGAAAACCGAGTCGGATATCTTTTCCTAGAATTACTTCGTTGGGATAATCAGCAAAGCGTTGGACATTTGAAGATATTTCTGTAATTAGCAAGTCACAAGTAACTGCTAAATATTCAGTGTCATCTGGAACTAATAGTTTTTCTGTAATTGTATTCATGCAAATTCAAGCTAGATAAATCTTAGCTGTTAGTCACTTTAAATCGTTTAGTGACAATAGGATTGATAAAAAACAGTTATATTTTAAACAGCAAATATAAATTAGGTTGGCTCTTGACTAACCTAAAAAACTAGCTATTTCTTAACCAATCTTTGCAGGCTAAGATTTTAAATGGTTTTGTACGTAATTATTAAAAATCATGCGTATACTTTACCAAATCTTTATTTAAAGTGGTTCAGTAAAATATTTTAATCTAATGTTAATTAATTATGAAAATGACACCTATTTGTACGTATTTATACGTATTTAAAATCATAAAAAACGCAACAAGCAAGATATAAGCTGATGCGCGCCTAAATTGTATAAACACTCTTTATGGCCGTTAACTGTTAACTGTTGACGGTTATCAGTCATCAGTCATCAGTCACTTGTACTAAGCGACTTGTACCGAGCGACTTGCCTTGAGCGGAGTCGAAAGGAGTCGAGGTAAGTCGAAGTATCAGTCATCAGTCTACACGTAAATATTCAAGTTAAATGCGTAACAGTGTAGCAGTCCTAAATCAAGTATCTGATTTATTGTTCAGAAAAAATTAATTTTGATACTTTTTTCGCTCATACTCTAAAGCAATTTCAACTTGTTGATACTCAGTTTCCATCTTATAAATTTGCTCTGTTACATCTGTCAATGTTTCATTGACTATCATGATTTCTAATTCTGTGCATAGTGTTGCTAAATTAACAGCGCCTAATGTAGCACTGGTAGAAGAAAGTGTATGAGTTGCGCGTCGTAGAGCTTTGTAATTAGCTTGGTTATAGTAAGTATGAACATCTTGCAAAAGTTTAGGAGCTTCTTCAAGATAGCAATCAATCGTTTCAAATAGAAATTGCAGTGCGTCAACAGGTGTATTAAAGTCAGCTATGCGTAAAATTTCGTGCAAAGTATGAATATGAATTGAATTTTGTATTTTTTCTTGATTTTCTATTTCTTTCATTTCCTAATTATTTATCTCCTCATGACACCTTTTAAGTAATTGCATCAGTTCTGCAATGCGAATTGGTTTAACAAGATAGTCATCCATCCCAGATGCTAAAGCGCGATCGCGTTCTGTCCACATTGCGCTTGCTGTTAATGCAACAATTCGAGGACAACTATCTGATGACCACTCTTGCTTGATATGCTCAGTCGCTGTTATACCATCCATTTCTGGCATTTGCACATCCATTAACACCACGTTATAGAGTTGACGGCGTAGCGCTAAAAGTGCCTCTAAACCATTGTTAGCTACGTCTGGCTGGTAACCCATTCGCTGCAACATCAGTCGTATCATCCTTTGATTAATCATGTTGTCCTCAACTAACAAGATTGTCAAAGGATGTTGTTCAGCCATTTGGGTATCAATTTTAGTATTATCGGTGACGTTGACTACTGCTTCTTGGACAACCTTAGCGGTAATTGTGAAGAAAAATGTACTACCTATACCTGGTTGGCTTTCAACCCAAATTCTACCTCCCATCAACTCACATAGTTGCTTACAAATGGCAAGTCCTAAACCTGTACCGCCATACTGACGGGTGATAGAAGCGTTGACTTGACTAAAGGCTTTAAATAGATATTCCAAGCGATCGCGTGGTATGCCGACACCTGTATCTTTAACAGTAAACTGAATTTCGTAAGTATGTTTATGATCTTCATGTTGGCGAGCGATCGCTGAAATTTCAACTCTCCCAATTTCGGTAAATTTAATCGCATTACTCAGTAAATTGAGGATAATTTGGCGCAGTCGGGTGATATCCCCTACAATTACATTAGGAAGCTCAGGAGTATCAATAAATGTTAGTTTTAATCTCTTTTCTCTAGCTAAGGATGAAACTAAATTGATAGCTTCATGAATGCAACGCCGCAATTCAAAAGGTTGTAATTCTAATTCTAATTTGCCTGACTCTATTTTAGAGAAATCAAGAATATCATTGACAATTCGGAGTAAAGCTTCTCCACTGTGATAAATTGTTTCTGCAAAATCTTGCTGCTCAACAGTTAAATTAGTATTTAATAGTAAACTAGCCATACCAGTCACCGATGTAATCGGAGTCCGAATTTCATGGCTAATCATCGCTATGAATTCCTGTTTAGCAAGTTCTGCTTGCTTGCGAACAGTCATATCTCTAAGAATATAAATATAACCCTGAAAATGTTCAACTTCTGTTTGCACCATTGCATAAGAAAAAGCAATAGGAATCGTTTTACCATTTTTAGTCTGACAAACAGTTTCTTTCTCTTCTAACTTATTACTTTCTAACTGCAAGTTATCAATATCTTTAATTACTGTAGATATGGCTTTTCCTTGGAGTTCTACTTCATCATATTCCAACAGATTTTGTGCAGCTAAGTTAACTTTTTTGATTTTTCCTGACAGTGTTGTTACTAACAAAGCATCTGCCATTGATATCAATATTTGTTCAATATATTGCTGAGAAGCAGCAAGAGTACGTATTAAAAGATTGGATTCATTTGCATTTTGTAGCAAAGATTTTTCTAGAACTATACGTTCTGTGGTATCTACCACAATAACCATTAATTCATTATCATCATAATTATTTTTTGTACTTTTAATTATATAAATATCAAAATATAAAGTAGATGAAGTATCTTTAAAACGATTTATTCCTTGCAGTTGATAAATTTTTTGCTCTCCCCGTAAAATTTCCTCTAAAATATCCTCCATGCCAATCATTTCTGGAAAACCAATCCGAATATCATCACCTTGCTTAATTTCATCAGGAATATCAGCAAAAACATTTATTCCTGAAGACATTTCTAGAATCTGAAAGTCTTGATTGATAATTAAATTTTCAATACAGTTTAGAGATAATAAGTTTGTCAACAGTGAATTCATACTATTCAATTAGAGATTGAGCTAAAATTTGAAATATTTCATCAACATTATTACCAGTTTTTGCTGAAGTTAAATAGGTAGCTAATACGGAATTTTTCTCATTAGAGAAATATGATTGTCGAAATTTATCTAAATATTCTGCCTCAATTAAATCTGATTTGTTCAAAGCGATAATAATATAACTCTGAGGATTAATGGCTAAAAAGTTTTGGATATGCTCTGCAAGATGGTCAAGCGTTTCTTTTCGAGTTACATCACCAACTATAACCGCTCCTTTAGCTCCTTGCAAATAGCTGGGAGCGACTGTCTTAAATTTATGACTACCTTCTATATCCCAAATTATTAACTGTACTTCTTGTGCTTGCTGCTGATTTGAAAATGACAATTCAACTAATTTACGTGAGATTTTCACACCTACAGTTGAAAGATATTCATCACTAAACTGTCTATCTAAAAATCGGCGAATTAAACTAGTTTTACCTACACCAAAATCACCGACTAGGCAGATTTTTTTAGAGATTGTGGATGTTGCTGTCATTATTTGGGTACTGTATTTAGAACTACGGTGAGCTAATCTAAAGCCTCACAAAGTCGATAGTATAATATTTCGGTTGACATTTGAGTTTTTCTTTAGATATCAGCATCCTATTTAATTTGATTGTTGGAAAAAATCAATACATCCGGTAAAGACGCGATTCATCGCGTCTCCCTATTCGTAGTGAACTGCTTAGATTGGTTCTACAATCACACAGCGTCTTAACCACACAGGTTGAGTTGGATCAATTCCTGGTGGTAATGTTGTTTTACTACTTACCTGTAAACGCGATGGCTCAACACCTTGATTAATCAGTGCTTGTTTTACAGCTTTTGCTCGTTTCAATGCTAATTGTTGAACTTCAATTGCACTAGTACTGGAATAACTGTAACCAATGATATTTAACTGTTTCATTGGGTGTTGATTCAGAAATAACTTAACTCGTTGAAGCTTGGAACTTAAATCACCTGGTATCAAATTTGCTGAATTTCCTTTAAAATAAAATCTAATTTTAATTTGCAGAGGTTTTACTAGCACTGCACTAGATACTGATTTAACACCAGGAATTTGCTCAAATGCACGGCTAATTTTGATAACGTCTATATTTCTATTAACAGTACCTTCAACAGAGACTCTACCACTCATATATTGAGTTGAAATTGCAACACCATCCATTTGATTTAAAACTGCGCCTACTCGTTTGACTTCAGCCGCAGCTAATACAGGGTCTGCTGGTACTTCCACTGCTAAAATTTGATTATCAATCAACCACTTTGGAGTAGTTGCTTGAGCAATTTGTTCAGCTTTCCCACGCAGAAATTGATTAGGTACTCGTCCTGTTAGCTTGAGTTTACCCTGAGATTCTTCTACCGTCAGGCGATAGACAGCTAATTCTGGTGTAGAAGCTAAAGCCAATGCAGTTTTATTTTCTACATCGTGAATAATTCCACTACGATACTGCCAGATACCCCAAGGAATTAAAGTGATACTAAGTAATGTTAAGCCAAATATTACAAGAGGCGAAGGTTTATTTTGTTGCTTTTCTTTTGGTAAATTATCATCTTGCAGTTCTTGGAGAAATGTATATATTTGACTGGAAATTGTTGACGAATCACCATCAAACTTTTCGATTGATTCACCATAAATTTTGACAATTTGAATAAGAGTTTGCCGTATTTTTGGAATAAAATCTTTACTGGCTTCCCCCTGTACAACTATTGCCAGATAACAGTAACCTGCGACTTCTAAAATAATTTTAGATGTTCCATAATCAATTGCGTCTAACTCAGAAACAGTACCAGATTGATTGATACAATCATTAGCAAAGCTGCGAATTGCTGTTAGCATTCCTGCTATCATATCCGACTCTAATTTTTGTGCATCCGATCGCTGAACATCTGCAATGATTAAACCGGATACTTTGTGAATCAAAAAAATTGCTTGAATTGTAAATGGTAAAGCTTCTTTGAGAATTAATTCTGCTTCGGAAACTCCTTGCAATTTAGCGCGGATTTTGCGTTTTATCCCTGCCACACTGAGAGTATCTTCAACTTGCTGATTAATGGCGCGGATTGTTTCTGTCATATATTTGCCGATAGTACTACCGATGATGGGATAGAGTGCATCTACAATTGCATCTTGTTCAATTTCAATTTGTTTTTTGATGGCTCGTCCCATTGTCGGAGCGATCGCTTCTGAAACTTCCTCTGGCGCAACATGAATTTGCCGATAAATTGCTTGAGGAACAGCAGGAGCTAATGCTATGCTCATACTGGCTTTATCTTGTTCAATTCGACTTTGGATAGCACTATCAATAATTGGTGCGATCGCTTGAACAATTTCTTCTTGAGATTCAACAACTTTCAGCCTTAAAATTTCTGCAATCAGGGGTAGAAGTAGATTAATTAAAGCTTCTGGCTCATTAATTTGATGTTCCAGTTGAGTTAAATTTTTATTAATATTGGTTGTTAGATTTTCTAATTCTGTTAACTCTGGCCCTATTAATAACTCCTGCAATTTTTGGAAAGCTGCGACAGTATCCTCTAAATTATCTGGATGTGATTGCTCAAGAAAAGTAGAAGAAATATTGTCTTCTATTTCTTGTATTTTACCTGCTTCATTCTCTGCAAATGAACTTTCTAAACCTATTTCACATACTTGTAATGAAATTGGCTCAACAGGTGCTTCTACTTCTTCTATGAAAGAATCTTCTATTTGAATATTTTCAACAGGTGATGATAAAAAAAATGGCTCAGATGGTTCAATAATTTTTAGTTCTAGCAACAAATCTAGAAAATTATCAATCTGTAAAACATCTTTTTGATTTAATTCCACAAATTGAGAGTTTGAATCTTCCACCTGAGCCATCCTATTTTAAATTTTGGATTGACACCACAGATAAATCTGGAGATTTAGACAATCAAATATTATTGCTCACTAGTCACAACCAACAACTTACGAATGTACTTCCGCAGTTTCGTTAGAGTGCGTCAAAATTTTTGATAACCTTGTTGTCTCTAGCAAAGGAATAGCGTTGTAATTATCACTTTCATCAGCCGCCTCTCGTAACTTGGGAATAAGTTCAGTCCCCTTCAACCGCATCCCCAAAGCAAATAAAGTTTCAGCAATATCATTTTTAGAAACCTTTGCTTCTGTCAATTCCGAAAAACGGCGATCTAATTCTTCTAAGATTAAATCCCGCAATGCTGTAATATCTTCTTGAGTTTGATTTTTATTTTGAGATATTTCATCTCTAATTGAGCTAGTTTGTTTATCTAATTCTTCATCCAATGATTGCACTGTACTAGAAAATTTTCGATTGACCCGATCTATTTGTTGAGACAAATCAGCAGTTTCTTCTTGGGTACTAAGACTGAGTAATTTTAACTTTTTCTCTATTGATTCTACCGCCGCTTTTAACTCGCTGCTAAAACTAGCTTTGAGTTGTTCGACGTGCGATCGCATCTCTTGCTGAGTTCGTGCAATATCTGTCTCTAGTTTATTGAACCGATTATCGTACTCTCTTAGCTGTGCCCCAAAAATAATATCGCGGATTTGATCAATATTACCAAGGCGTTCGCGCACATCGTCTCTACTCATCTGACTCATCGAGAATACCTCATTAAGAAATTCATCAGGAATAGGAGGTAATATGTACGACAGCCGCTTAAAATATGTTATCAACTGACTACGCTACAACTTCCTAAGCCCAGTCACATTGTATCAAGGTTGTAATTCCTAAATTCTCAGTGTTTATACTAGCTTATAGAGAGCATTTTTGAAAAGCAGATAATGCAAGAATTGCAAGTTATGAACTTTTTAATCTAAAAGTTCATCAAATCAGTATCATTAAAATCTATTTTTATGAAAAAAGTTAGGTTAAAAACCTCGCTCCTCGTGGGTGGCTGTTTTGAATTTTGAATTGATTCATGCCCTTTTTCTTGATAACCACACCTTCACAGACGGACACCACGACTCTGATCAAGATTAAATTTATTTAACATTTCGTTACACTAAAGACATCAGGAGGAATACAGTCAACCTCTTGGAGATAAAATCAAAGGTGAACGACATGAATGGCACAATTCGCGTTGGCAATCTCTTCGGAATACCTTTTTACATCCACCCATCGTGGTTTTTGGTTCTAGGTTTAGTAACTTGGAGCTATAGCAGTGGCTTAGCTGCACAATTTCCGCAATTATCAGTGGGATTAGCTTTGCTACTAGGATTGATGACAGCGCTGTTGTTATTTGCCTCTGTCGTCGCCCATGAGTTAGGACATAGTTTCGTTGCTATTCGCCAGGGAATTGATGTTAAATCAATTACATTGTTTATATTTGGTGGTTTAGCAAGCTTAGAAAAAGAATCGAACACTCCGGCAGAGGCTTTCTGGGTGGCGATCGCTGGGCCTTTAGTTAGCTTACTGCTATTTGGTAGCTTTAGTATAATTGGTTTTGCGACTGCTGCTAATGGTGCATTGGCTGCAATCCTTGGAGTTTTAGCTGCGGTTAACCTAGCGCTAGCATTGTTTAACCTCATTCCTGGCTTGCCTTTGGATGGAGGAAATATACTGAAAGCAATTGTTTGGAAAGTGACAGGTAATCCTTATAAAGGTGTAGTTTTCGCCAGTCGAGTTGGACAAATTTTTGGTTGGGTAGCGGTTCTTTCTGGTGTACTTCCCTTACTATTGTTTGGTAGTTTTAATAACTTCTGGAACTTGTTAATCGGTTTCTTCTTGTTACAAAATGCTGGAAATGCGGCTCAATTTGCCAGAGTGCAGGAACAGCTAACAGGTTTGACAGCCGCAGATGTTGTAACAGCCAATAGCCCAATTGTAGATGCTGATCTTACCCTGAGAGAGTTTGCCGATCAGCAAATTGTGAATAATCAAAACTGGCATAGATTCCTGGTGGTTGATCATCACAGACAATTGGTAGGTGCGTGCGCTACTGCTAGCTTAAGAACCATACCGACAACGCTATGGTCAGAAACTCAAATTAAAGACGTAATGCAACCCATAGCAGAATCTACCACAATTCAAGCCGACCAACCTTTGTTAGAAGTTGTGCAGTTACTCGAACAACAAAAACTATCTGCACTTCCTGTAATTCGTGACAACGGCGTGTTAGTTGGCATATTAGAAAAAGCTGCGATTCTTCAGTTACTTCAGAGAAGATCCCAATTTAACCCTGCATAAAAAGGGAATAGGGAACGCTTAAATAATTCGTAATTCGTAATGACGCAACACAGGAGCGTCGCGTCATTACGAACTTGTACTAAGCTAAGTCGAAGTATTACAAAAACAGGGAGTAGGGAGTAGGGGGTGGGGAGTAGGGATACAAAAACATTAAAAACTGTCTTTTGTGGTTCATTGCCTACTGTTAGGAAAAGATTTGTGCCGAGATTGCTTGCAACGAGGCACAATGCGTCCTGACTTCAATCCCACGCCTTAAGGCGTGGGTTCCCTACTCCCTACTCCCACATCGCCACTCCCTCTGAAGAATTGGTATAAGACAGACCCCAACACAAAACTTGCCGATTATAGAACCGGGGACTTAAACCCACGGAACTTGTTAAGATTTACTTTAATAGTAAATATGGCTTTTTCGTACACGAATGCATTTGTCACTATAGCAACAGTCAATCTTGATAAACTAGTAGGTTTTTATGTTGAGCTGCTAGGACAAAAACCTATCAATTTAATCCCAGATATCTATGCTGAGTTTTTATTTTCTGGTTTGCAATTAAGTATTTTTAAACCTAAACAAACAGATGAATCAGAGTTTGAAACTAGTACAAAAAGCAAGTTAAGTTTGTGTTTTAAAGTGAATAATCTAGAAGATGCGATCGCTCATCTTACTAGCTTAGGTTATCCACCACCAGGAGATATTTCTATCGCTTCTCACGGCAAAGAAATTTACACTTATGATCCTGATGGCAATCGCCTAATTTTATATCAAAGGGATTAGGGAATTGGACGCGGGGACGCAAAGAAAATTTCTCCCTCATCCCCTCATCCCCCTGCTAACAAGGCAACAGTGCGTCTAATCTCCCCAGCACAGCCATATCTTCGTCATCTAATTCAACTGGGGTTCCACTACGAATTAGTTCTGAAAAATCCTCGTTGGGAACCATAACAGTCAGTGTATATAAGCGAGTTGAACCGATATTTCTAATCAAATGCGTGCCAGTGGGAGGTACTAACAAACTATCTCCAGCTTTGATGCGTACACTCTTGCCGTCACACATGGCGATCGCTTCTCCTTTGAGGACAAAAAACATTTCTACAGCCCATTGATGCCGATTTGGTGGTGTTTGTCCACCAACATCAAAAATTTCTATACAGCAAGTCAGAGAAGTATTTGCATTAATCGAATCAAAGATAATTGCTAGTCGATTGGTGTCATTGGGACTGATGCGAAACACTTGGTAATCTTTCAAAGACTTAATAATAGGAATTACACAACGAGTAGCGTACATTTTATCCCCTCCTAAGTTTTCAATTATGATAAAAATCCCTGAATTTCTACTCCTCTATCTTGAGTTACTATTTGTCGGTTGAAACAACAAAATCACTAATCACAAAATTCAAATTACATCTTTGCGTCTTTCTAGCGGTTTGAACCATGCAAATTAAAAGCGCAACAGCTTACTCCCCACTCCCTTGCAACGCCGTTAAAATGGCTTGTGAGTCAGTCACAAAACCGAAGCATTGTTTGACGTTATACAACGTTGCTAACCAACAATATTCAGGAGAAGTGGTGGCGGTGCAATCTTTAACTAACACGCAGTCATATCCCAAAAAATTGGCATCACACAGCGTAGTCATGACACATTGGTCAGCGTTAACACCTGCAAAAAAGAGTGTAGTTCTGCCCAAGTTTCGTAAAATACTATCTAAAGGGGTATCCCAAAACCCACTCATGCGATATTTATCCACACAAATATCTTCTGGTGACTGTTGGAGTTCGTCTACTACGGCTGCTGCCCAACTACCAGCCATTAATACTTTAGCACCATTGTTGGGTAAGGGATCGCCCAATCCGATACCATCCCCTGTGGGGTTGTAGACGTGGTGTGAGTTGGCACTAATATTCAGTAAATCGGGGCGATTTCCCCAATTGAGCCAAATTATGGGAATATCAGCCGCACGGAGTTTGGGAAGTAGGTCGTTTAGAGGATTAATGGGTTGACGCGCGGGCGTCACATCTACACCAATATGCGCTAACCAGCCATCAGGGTGACAGAAGTCGTTTTGCATATCAATGACGAGAATAGCTGCTTTTGCTAAATCAAAGCGCAGGGTTTTGGTTTCTGTTGATAAGATAACGGGTTGTGGGGTTTGTTGTGGACGAGTGATATCTGCGATCGCATGATTCACAGACCAAGCATTTGGTACAACTCCCAATGTCCGAAAAGGCAGATTCATAAATTGCAACACTATTTTCTATTTTGTAACTTGAAATTCTTTTAGACGTTCAATCACTTAATTAAGGTTAAAAATGAACCCAAACATAACCCCTATACCCATAATAAATCTCGAATCCACCTAACCATAACGATACAATACTCACAGCCCACGCACCCCAAACGGCAATGGTTCAAACTCCCGCCAAGTTTACTATCCAGAATGTTTTAATTCCCACTGATCATGTTTATGCATTCGTTGATGTCCAGATTGTAGACGGTAAGATTGCGGCGATTGCTCCTCATCTTAATGTGATCGGCACTGCTATAGATGGTAGAAATAAGCTGTTGCTTCCTGGTTTTGTCAACGCTCATACCCACTCATCTGAGATGTGGCAACGGGGAATCATGTCAGTTTTGCCTTTGGAGTTATGGCTGGCGGAACTGTATGACTTTGCACCCCTCGATGTAGAAAAGGTTTACCTCAGCGCCTTGGGTACAGCGGTGGAAACTCTGCTTTCCGGTGGCACGAGTGTAGTAGATCATTTGGTGTTAATTCCAGGACAGGAGTTAGAAACCATCGCCACTGCGGTGCGTGCTTATCGAGAAGTTGGGATTCGTGCCTTTGTAGCCCCGCTAATTCAAGATGAATCGATTACAGCAGGCATCCCATCAGGGGAGTCAGCACAAACTCATGAGCCTTATTTTCGCTCAACGGCTGCGACGTTGGAAATTATCGAAGAGGCAGTGAGACAGTTTCATCGCCCTGATGAGGGGATGAATATTTTAGTGGCGCCAACCGGGATACAATTGTGTACTGATGCCTTATTTGCAGGGTGTATTGAGTTAAGCGATCGCTACAATCTTTGTCGTCACTCTCACTTACTTGAAACCAAAGCACAGGAAAAACTCGCTCAAGAAAAATACGGCTGTACTGCGGTTGCACATCTCAAAAGAATTGGTTATTTAGGCGATCGCACTTCACTTGCCCATTGCGTTTGGTTGACTGATACTGATATTAATATTCTTGCCGAAACTCAATCTACAGTTGTTCACAATCCTTTAAGCAATTTACGCTTGGGTAGTGGCATTGCCCCAATTTTAAAGTATCGCCAAGCAGGGGTAAATGTTACCTTTGGTTGTGATGGTGCTTCTAGTAACGACTCTCAAGATTTGCTAGAAGCCATCAAAATTGGTTCTATTTTGCACAACGTTACAGACTTAGACTACCAACACTGGATTACGCCCAAGCAAGCAGTAGAAATGGCATCTTTAGGCGGTGTGAAGGGATTAAATTTAGCAGAGGAACTAGGTTCTCTCACCGTTGGTAAAAAAGCTGATTTGGTGCTTTATGACCTTACTAATTTATCATTACTTCCCCGAACAGATCCCATTGGTTTGTTAGTTTTGGGGCGTCCCAGTCATGTTGTTAATAGTGCTTGGGTGAATGGCAAGCAAATTATTACTGACGGTAAAGTCATCACAATTAATGTTGATCAATTGCGACAAGAATTGTTTAATCTTAGTCAATGGGAAACAAAACGTAAGTCTCAAACTGTGGCGCAGTTAGAACTGCATTATCGCCAAGTCATGGGATTGTGAAATAGTCAAGCGATCGCTACTATCTTACAAAGAGGTTTCATGCGTTTGCGCTAGTTATTTTTAGCTAAAGCTTGTACAAAATGTTGGTGTTCTTCACTTGCTAAACCCTGTTGCAATACTTCTAAAACCTGCGCTAAATTTCTAGTTAATAGAGCAGTTTTATCCAACCACAATCCCGGAAACACTTGAGAGGATGTTATCCCATTTTCGTGAGATTCAAGTTGAATATATTCTCCAGCATTTAACCTAAACCAATCAAATTCATGGTCGTAAACTCGCCAAACTAAATATTCTTGGACTTGATTACGACGATACACTTTGAGTTTTTCGTGTAAATCATAGGAAGCGCTGGAAGCGGCTATTTCTAAAATTAATTCTGGTGCGCCTTCTAAGTAATCATCTTGGTTAATAAGCTAAAAAACATCTAAATTACATAATCAAATTAAATAAAACTCTTGTGGGGTGGGCATCTTGCCCGCCCTAATTATGCAAGTTATATATGGAACAGCTTACGTGACTGTTCACCTTGTTCTATTCTCAGTATTGCATCTGGTTGTGGTTCATTATCGGCATCAAGACGCACAGTTGTGTTATCCAGTGTTTCTACTCCTAGCGTAGCGGCTTCGTAAGTGCCTAACCAAGTCATAATGTGACTATGAGGTTTGCCGTGTTTTTTTGCTCGTACAGGGGATGCCAAGTAAACAACTCCTTCAATCAATTCTGCTTTTTTCAGATGAGGCATCGCATGGTAGCGTCGTTCAAATTCATGACGGGTGAGCTTGTCGCCATTTTCTAAAGGCAAAATTGTTAAAAGCTCAGAAGTCGCGTCAGCAGATATCATAGTTTTTAGGGGTTAGGGGTTAAAAAAGAGGATTTTTGTGCCCTCATTTTGGGCTATTGTTCATGGTGGTCTAACTACAATTCTCAAAAGACAACTGTTGAGCGATCGCTTGATCTCAAGTCTACTTTTGTGATGAAAAAAGTTAAAGCTGTTATTAACACAATTTAAGCGATCGTTATCAGTACTCAAGCTGTTTTTAGCACAGCTTTCAATGCTATAAGAAAAGTTAAAGCTGTCATTGTCACAACTGAAGCCATCATTATCACAGCTTTCAATCCTATAAGAAAATTTAAAGTTGTCATTGTCACAACCGAAGTTGTTGTTATAAAGGCTCAGGCTGTCGTTGTCACAGCTTGAGTTGTTATGAACACTTAAGCTGTCGTTAAATTAGTTATACCGCAATCCAGTTCAGTTAAGGATAAACACGCTACTATATCAATCCTAAACTCAGATCCCCGACTTCTCAAAGAAGTCGGGGATCTAAACACCGCGAATTTTCACAAATCATACCAATTCAATTAATGATTACAACAAATCCCTCTGTAGAGACGTGCCATGGCACGTCTCTACAATGGTCTATTTGTCGCATTATTTTTTCAAAATGGTATCAGATAGGATTGCTATAGTTTTTATCACAGCACATCAACGTCTGTCAGCATGATAAATTCTCTTACGGGAATTTACTAATAACGATGATGATAAAAAACATAATTATTTGTAGATTATCCTGAGTCAAAATCTACTTGCAGTGAGGCATATTAGCTATATAAACCTTACAAATAGATAAGCCTATGACTCGCAGAAAGCGTACATCCCGCGTCCTAGAAAAAGCTGCATTAAGATCCGCTTGTATCAAGGCAATTGATAATAATTTGGATTTGGGAGATGCTTGCAATTTGAAAAATATGACGCAACTAATCGAGCAGTTACGCACTAAGCTAGAAGCTCATAACACTGCACTAACTGCGATTGACTCTTCCACAGTAGAGATTGGGCAGTTAGAAAAAACTTTGAGTAGTTTATCTGAAAAAATGCTCATTGGAATTGCATTTAAATACGGGTCTTGGCAACTTTTGGTGATCTAGGTTGGGGTAAGGCAGAGGGCAGAAGGCAGAAGGCAGAAGTCGGAAGGGTAGAAGCAATAATTTCAACCCTTGAGTTTGTTTAAGGTAGCAACTAATATACTTTGCATTTCCTCAACCTCATTCAATAGGGGAATGA
>JAESGP010000115.1_pt1 | contig 58365 bp, 63 predicted proteins | sample 9269741 | NCBI WGS metagenome assembly JAESGP01 (sample SAMN15720684, study PRJNA650882) | algae metagenome | isolation source: Desmonostoc vinosum HA7617-LM4 and co-occurring heterotrophs from cave wall | place: USA: Waikapalae cave, Hawaii | collected 2011-05-27 | reverse complement strand
TTTTCCACCAGGCTTTGTATAATTTCCATACAGCTATCGTTCCGGTGCTTGTTTCTTCTAATTAGCACCCTAATGGATCGATAGCTTTCTTGTCGATTGGCTCTACTTAAAATTGTCCGGAGTATTGCTATAAGGGTCTGGGGTAGAAATCCCAGAGAGACTACGGAGTCTCAATTTAGTTGACCTTTTTCAGGTCGCACTGCCAGCATTTAGCTGAGATACTTGTCTTATTGCAAGAAATCGAGCCGAGGTGGATTTGAGAATGAGCTTTTGGAGTGACCTAGCCTTTCGCTTGTCTCCAACTTGAACAGCTTTAAATACGCGCTTTTGAAGGCGGAAAAGATTTCGGCGGAATTTCTTCCACGGTAGGGCTTTCCAAGATTCACTAGTTTTATAACTGTGTCTAATCATTTTCTCTTCTAGAGTTTGTATTTTCTGAACACCTCAGACCAATTACGGTCTGTCCTACCCGAATTGTGGGGATTCCGCTTCTCGTCTAGCCTACTTGGGGTTCGACTGCCCCTAGACCCACAATTCGTTTTTATTCGTTCCCTCGGAGAGATTGATTGTTCCTTTAGGTGTGGTCACTTCAACTACTAGATTCCCAGGACTCTTACCGTTTCTAGGTTGAAGAACGGCGGGAATTAATTCTCCAGTGAAATCAGGGATTTTTTTTGTTACGCCCTGTTTTATTGTAAGTTGCTTTTCTAGACCCGATTTCACCATAGGAACTCCCTGTTAGCGCCAGTGTCAACCCGCAACGGTCGTCTGATTACGCCCTGTTCCCAGCTTCACTCTACAAGAACCGAGCTTGTTCGGTGTGGGCAGATAAGGAGTCAATTCTGAGTCTGAATGGCAAGACTTACACTTGCATCCGACCGAGAGTTCAGCCCTTAATGACAGTGATCTGCTGTCAGGCTGGCTTAGTTATGTACGGACTGATTACCGTGATTCACTAAACAACGAATCGCACCAACCCACAATATCCATTCCCAATAACTGGGACTATCCTCGCTTTAGCTTTAGTCAGCGCACACAACAGGGCGTTATCGTTGGCATGGAGTACTACCTCACCAACAGCCAATTAGCTTATCAATACGGTCAAGGTTGGCGTTATGCTGTCATGCATCATGACGATTGTGAGGAGATTAGGCATTATTTTGATGACCAAATTCAAACGCTATCTCTTGCAGAATTACGAGCGCAAATAATCGCTGAAATTGACGAACATACTCAACAAATAGATGCTCTCAAGCAACAGTTAGCAGCCGTAACAGGGGGCAGGGTAGATGACTAAAACTGTTGATAACTACGTAGAAATAACAGCCTCTAAATTACTACGCTCTCTGCATAAAAGCGGGGGGAAAGCACCTCTGCACCGTGTTCAGTTCACTAATTCAATTATTCAGTACCTTACCAATTCGCAGTTCGCAGTTCGCAATTGCGGACGTAATTGTCAATTGGTTCATTCAGGGTACAAGCCCCCACTAATTTAATTGCGAATTGCGACTTGCGAATTGTTTTGGCGTGGATTTCTCTTAAAGATTGCTGAAGATTGTTGAATTAAACATAAGAATTAGGAGTAATGAAAAATGCCTCATCCCAATCTGCATACTTTGGTTGCTGCTGCAAAATTTATCCTCAGCGAGATTGACAGACATCCTGATTTCAAGGCTATTAACTATCACCCAGACTTAACAATTGGTGATGCTCAAACTGCACTGACTCATTTGAAATCGCAACTAGAGGAGAATTGTGATTTGAACCATGTCTTGACCAAACGATCACGATATACTTCATAACCCCATAGGACAACATATAGTTCAAAGCTATAAATGGAGTTGAAAAACCTCAAAATTTAAGTACAGCAAGCAATAGGGCTTTTGTGGTTCATTTGTATGCAATGCAGCGAACAGAGCTTTTAAAACTGAGTCCAAATGCGATCGCTTGATCACTTAATTTGTGGCTAAAACTGTTTTTGAACTATATTGTTGGCGTTTTGAATCATATTGTGACCGAATGTTGCAAATTTTAGCTCTCATTCATGTGTCACAATCTGGTTTTTTTACAAAATGCATAAATAAAACTTTTGGTGACATTATGGTTCATATTAAAAACACACGGACATGATTTGATTCATAGCATGAGGTGGTGAATTAGCTCTTAACCTTGAAATTCCGTTAACCTTTGGTCAGGCTATGGTTCAAAATTTGGTCACGCGGGGGGTAAAATCACAAGAATCAAAACCCCTCTGTCAAATCACAAGGATCTCCTAATAAGTAAAAACAATCGCTTGAATGAATAGCACTCACACAGGCGATGGCTTCGTCTGCCGCAGGCATCGCAAACCAACAAAGACATCTCTAATACCGATTCTCCAAAATTCAGCAACAGATCAAAACTCACAAACCCTTGTAAAATCTTGCTTTCTTAATTTGAATTTTGAATATGGTATTACATAGCTCCCTACTTTTAAAACATTTCTAAAGTTCAGCAGCAACAATAGCTATAGTTTTCGAGTCATTGTCTAGTCTTGACTTCTATTACCGAGCGAAGTCGCAGGACGAAACAATATCTTTAGTTTTCGGGTTGTTGTCTAGTCTTAGCCATCCTGGGCTTCCGACGTATTTATAAATCCAACCATCATTATGTAGCTGGTATAATTTTTGAGTTGTGCTTTGTCCATTTGCTGATAATAGACTTGTTATTTGTGAGACAACTAATGCAGAAGTAATGGATAGTAGACTTAATGTGCTTATAGTTGCACTAGGGATGTATTTGATACAACTCTTAACTGCTTTCGTTATTTTCAGTCGCATTCATTTTTCTCCTTGTGAACAAAGATAATCAAAAAAAATAATACTTATGCCAATTTACAAGGGTTTAACTTAATACTGTATTTATATTTCTTTAAACTCTTACAACAACACGAGGGCAAACTGAACACACGCTCCTCTCAAAATTCCCTGCTACACCTGTAGCCCTACAAAAGCATCAACACATTCGCCAGTATCGCAATCTGCCTCGCCAATATCTGCTTCGCCTCAGTTACCGACCCATGTCGTAGCTCATGAATGGCTTGATGCAACCCTGTATGTGCGTTGCTTGCTCCGTTGATTGCTGTCTGTAATACTTGTGGGTCTGTCATCCTGCAACCCTTTCTGTGCAATTATTCTAAATAGCTTTGTGGAGGAGCGGTCAGCTACAAGATACCGCAACTCCAATTTTTAGTACTTGTGCAAACTTTTACCTAAGAAAAGTAATGATAACGCTCTTAAAGTAGGATAGTTAGAAGGCAGTCGATTTGTGGTAACGGGAAGAGGTGGTGTTTCGCAAAATCCAATGCAGGAAGTGATGAGCGATCGCACTTGGTCTGATCTGCGAGATTTATCTGCATACCGAAAAACACAGCAGGTACAAGCACAAATACCCCTATCGTCAGAAATCTTTGTCCAAGCAACTTCCTGGCATCGCAATGCTTAGGGCAAAATTGAATTAATTGCGGCTCAACCAGCCTATTTACAACCATTTTTAAGCTGTGCTGCGATACCAAACTAATCAGTCCCGATGTTGAAAATGGTAAAGTCAAAGCGGAGGTTTTGATATGGCTCAAGCTTTAACCCAACTATTTACTTTTGAAGAATTTATCGAATGGCTGCCAGAAAACGCTGGGAAGCGTTACGAGTTACACGATGGGATAATTGTTGAAATGTCTCAGCCGAGTGGAAAACATGAAAAAGTTACGGGATTTTTAGCAGGAGAAATTACCGTTGAATATAAACGCTTGCAATTGCCATATTTTATCCCTAAAACAGCATTAGTAAAACCACCAAGAAAATCATCTGGTTATTCGCCGGATGTGGTTTTAATCAACGATGCTAATTTACACAATGAGGAATTGTGGGAAAAAGAATCTACCGTGACTCAAAGCAAATCCATTCCTTTAATTATCGAGGTTGTGAGTACAAACTGGGAAGACGATTATTACACTAAATTAGGGAATTATGAAGCAATGAAGATTCCCGAATATTGGATTATTGATTATGCAGCTTTGGGAGCCAGAAAATTCATTGGTAATCCTAAACAACCAACTATTTCTATTTATCATCTAGTTGATGAAGAATATCAAGTCGCGCAATTTAGAAATTCGGAACTTATTATATCCCCTACTTTTCCAGATTTAAAACTAACTGTTGAGCAGATTTTTAATGGTGCTTTGTAGAGCTTTTTTATATCTAAACTCCATGAAAATCTCGATAATATTAATATGCTGATAGCTGCTAATTATTTTGATTTCAGCCAATGAGTGTTAGCTAGACCACAATTTTGGGAACCCTGATACCAGAACGTCGGGGAATAATTTCTGGTATGAAAGCGATTCGCAAAGTTACAAGCCTTCAACTTAATGCTTTTCTATTTATATTAACAAATGTGCTATTAACTTCGGGAATGCTGTTGCCAGCAATGGCTCAAGTCACATCTGATGGCACTACCAATACCATTGTCAACCAAAGCGGGAATAATTTCACGATTCTCAACGGTATTGAAAAAAGTAGCAATTTATTTCATAGTTTCCGTGAATTATCTGTGCCAACAGGTGGGTCAGCAACCTTTAATTTAGTTAATACGCCAAATATTACTACTATATTTAGTCGAGTTACAGGTGGAAATGTTTCCAATATTCAAGGATTAATTCAAACTCTTAATAGTAATAATCCGGTAAGTTTATTTTTGATGAATCCGGCGGGAATTGTGTTTGGTAAAAATGCTAGTTTGAATATTGGCGGCTCATTTGTGGGAACGACGGCAAATAGCATCAAGTTTGCCGATGGTATGGAGTTTAGTGCGGTGAATCCGACCAGTCCGTCGTTGTTGACGATTAGCGTGCCGATTGGCTTGCAAATGGGCAGCAATCCTGCCCCCATTACCGTACAAGGCAACGGACACCGACTTACTACCGCCAATCCTAATTTCCCTGCGACCCCTAGTGCAACTCCCACGGGGTTACAAGTGCAACCTGGGCAAACGCTGGCTTTAATTGGCGGCAACCTAGGTTTCACAGGCGGTACCCTGACAGCGACGCATGGGCAAGTGGTGATCGCTGCTGTCGCCAATGGACAGATCGGTCTGACAGCCAGCGCCCAAGGCTGGGATTTCGACTATAGCGGTGTCTCCAGCTTTCGAGATATTCAACTAGCGCAACAGTCGATGCTGAATGCCAGTGGCATTGGCGGTGGACGCATCCAAGTGCAGGGAGCAAATGTAGGCTTGACAGATGGCTCAACAGCGTTGATCCAAAGCTTTGGTCTCCTGCCGGGTGGTGGAATTCAAGTTCGAGCTACTGATACCGTGAACATTCAGGGCAGCACACCCAATGAAATCATAGCGAGTGGGTTACGCACCAATCAGTTAGGGAGGCTTGGCGGTGGCAGCATTAAGATTGACACGCGCCGACTCAGCTTGCAGCAAGGCGGGGAAATTCGCGCCCAGAACTATGGAACGGGTGACAGCAGTGCCGTACAGATCAACGCTACGGAGTCGCTGGCAGTCGTTGGGTTTACACCTCTCACCCGACGGAACAGCACCATTACAACCCGTTCTTTTGGCGTAGGCGCAAGCGGTGCGATTACCCTCACATCGAGAGACATGACACTGCTGGATGGAGGTGGTGTCGTAGCACTTGCCTTCAGCACTGGAGAAGCTGGGAATGTGACGGCGAACGTTGATCGAACGTTGTTGATCAAAGGCACCGAACCTACATTAGTCCAGCGCAGCGGTATCGCTTCCGCTAGCGTTGTTACTGGCAATGCGGGACAAGTCTTGGTAAATGCTCAACGCATCAATATCCAAGCGGGTGGGCGCATCTCGTCATCGGCTTCCGCGCAGGGCAATGGGGGCAATCTGACCGTGAATGCCTCTGAATCCATTACGGTACAAGGAAAAGGGAACGGTCTCCTAGACTATAGTTCGATTGATGCATCGGTGATCATTTTCGATGAAGCTTTCCGACGGCTGTATAATCTCCCTCCTGTTCCCAGTGGAGCATCGGGCAACCTTACCGTGACGACATCGCAACTCAATATTCTTGATGGTGGGGTGGTCGGCGTCAGAAACGATGGAACGGGAAATGCCGGTAACTTAGTGGTGAATGCTAATACCATTCGATTGGATCGCCAAGGACGCATCACCGCATCCACCCAAGCGGGGGAAGGTGGCAATCTTAATGTGAAAGCCAACAGCTTGATTTTGCGACACAACAGTTCGATTACAGCCACTGCAAGCAGTAATGGGAATGGCGGCAATGTCACCATCAATGCACCCGTGATTGTCGGCTTTGAAAACGGCGATATCATTGCTAATGCGATCGCAGGTCGCGGTGGCAATATTAACATTACCACGCAAGGCATTTTTGGATTGAAGTATCGCGATCGCCTCACTCCTGAAAATGACATTACAGCTAGTTCTGAATTTGGTGTTAACGGTACAGTTGATATTAACAATTTTGGAGTTGACCCCAGTTCTGGCTTAGTTGAATTACCTGTAAACTTAGTCGATTCCTCACAACAAATTGCTACAGGATGTTCTAGTACAAACGGCAGTAGTTTTGTGGCAACAGGACGGGGTGGTGTTCCACACAATCCCAATCAACAAGTGATGAGCGATCGCACTTGGTCTGATATCCGCGACATTTCTGTATTCCGCAAAACTGGCGAAGTCACGGCACAAATTCCACCATCGCTAGAAACTCTGGTTCAAGCTACGTCTTGGCATCGTAATGCTGAGGGCAAAATTGAGTTAATTGCTGCTGCTCAATCTATTGCGAATGTACAACAAGCATTAACCTGTGCAGCGATTTCTAGATAATATGTAGGAGTCATCAACGGAAATACAAAATGCCGCTTAACTAATTGTATAGCCGTAGTCACATAGGTTAGGACAGTATTGATTGCTCAAAGCCTTGTAGACGCGCCAGAGGCTTCCCGTAGGGTAGCAACTGGATTTACTACTCAGCACGGGCTAAACCCTAGCTATCCGCTAACAGCACTTTGCTATATGCGATCGCTCATTAGGTGATAGATCGCATTATATGTTGGGCAATATACATCTAGTGATTTCCTCAACACTTGTGCTGTGCTTAATAATTAAGCTAAGTAATTATGACTTTCCGAATTAAACCTACTCGTTGGCTATACGTCAGCCTCAGTATTTTCAGTTTATGTTTAGCATTTACCATTACACCTATAAAAGCATCTCCACCAGTCACAAACTCGACTATCTCTTCCTCCCAGTCTAGTAATTGGCTAGAACAAGGACGGAATCTCTACCAATCAGGACGGTTTGCAGAAGCCATTACAGCATGGCAAACGGCAACAAAGCAATATCAAAAACAGGGCGATCGCCTCAATGAAGCCCTGAGTTTAAGTTACCTTTCCCTGGCACAACAGGAACTTAATCAGTGGGAAGCTGCTGGAAAATCTATCGAACAAAGTGTAAAACTTTTGCAAACGGCTAAACCCTCTGCTGATGCGATTATCTGGGCGCAAATACTGAATACAAAAGCCAATTTACAACTACGTACTGGTCATCCTGAAACTGCCCTCGAAAGCTGGCAACAAGCTCAAAAATATTACGAGCAGGCTAAGGATACAATGGGAAGCCTGGGTAGTCAAATTAACCAGGCACAAGCATTACAAAGTTTAGGATTTTACCGTCGCTCCCGACAACAATTAGAAGAACTAACACAAAAATTGGCAGCAATGCCAGATTCGGAAGTTAAAGTTAGTGGGTTGCGATCGCTTGGTTTAGCTTTGCACGCGATCGGTGATGGCAAAAGCCAGCAAGTCTTAGAGCAAAGTTTGGCCACAGCAAATAAAATTGCAGCTAAAACCCAGTTAAGTTCTATTCTCTCAACTTTGGGAAAAGTTGCCTCTGACTCCCAAAACCCGGAAGCAGCATTAAATTACTTTGAAGACGCTCAAACGGCGGCTACGAACCCAAATGAAGCTTTGCAAGCGCGTTTAGCTCGTTTCAAATTATTGGTGGATTACGACAAACTTTCAGATGCTATCCCCCTGGCATCTCAATTGCGACAACAACTGGAAAAATTACCCTCCAGCCATACTTCCCTTTATGCTGCAATTAATTTTGTGGCGACCTTGAATCGGTTGGAAAAGCCCGACCAAGTTCTACCAATCAAAGACCTGGCGCAACTGATGGCAACTACAGTCAAGTCTGCACAACAGATTGACGATGCGATCGCCCAAGCCTATGCGCTGTATCAGTGGGGACAACTCTACCGACGCACCCAGCAGTGGTCACAAGCAAAGGAATTAGCCCAGAAATCCTTGAATATTGCCCGTCAACTGCAAGCTGACGATATTATTGCTCAATCGGCATGGCAGGTAGGACAGTTGTACAAACAACAAGGCGATCGCCCAAAAGCGATTTCAGCCTATACTGAAGCTGTTAAGTCGTTAAAAGCACTGCGTTCCGATTTGGCTGCGGTTAACCCTGATATGCAGTTCTCTTTTGGCGAAAGTGTAGAGCCTGTCTACCGAGAACTAGTAAGTTTACTTTTAGATGAGCAACCAACCCAGGCAGCACTAATACAAGCCCGCGAATTAATTGAGTCACTGCAAGTCGCTGAACTTGATAACTTTTTCCGGGAAGCTTGTTTGGATAAAGCACAGCAGATTGACAAAGTTGACCCCACAGCAACGGTTATTTACCCGATTATTTTAAGCGATCGCCTAGCGGTGATTCTCTCCAAAACTGGGGAACCTCTGCGTTATTATGCAATTCGCAAACCCCAAGCAGAAATTGAGCAAACTCTGAATAATTTGCTTGTTGCTCTCAACCCTGTTTCAGATTCCCAACAAAGAGAGCAACTTACCCAACAAATCTATGATTGGTTAATTCGTCCTGCTGAGCAAGAACAACTTTTTAAAGATACTAAGACATTAGTATTTGTTTTGGATGGGAAGTTACGCAACATTCCCATGTCTGCTTTACACGACGGTAAGCAATATCTGATTGAGAAATATGCTGTTGCCCTCTCGCCAGGATTGCAACTTATGACTGCCCATCCGCTTCAACAAAACAAAATCAATGCGATCGTCGGTGGTATCAGTCAATCTCATGCTGGCTTTGCTGCCTTGCCTGCGGTGGAATCGGAAGTAAAGCAAATTTCCCAGACAGTGCCATCTGATCTGTTACTAAACCAAAAGTTCACCAGTCAAGCCCTAGCTGATCGGGTAAAATCCAGTCGTGTCAATGTCGTTCACCTCGCAACTCACGGACAGTTTAGTTCCCGTCTTGAAGATACCTTCTTACTGACATGGGATGGACAAGTTAATGTCAAGGAATTGTCTGAACTGCTGAAAAATCGGGGCGGCAATTCATCAAAAGCAATTGAATTGCTAGTACTGAGTGCCTGCGATACTGCAACAGGGGATGACCGCGCTGTCCTGGGACTGGCAGGTTTAGCAGTCAAATCCGGTGCGCGTTCTACGATCGCCACCCTATGGCCTGTCAAAGATAAGGCAGCCCAAATGCTGATGACTCGCTTCTACGACCAATTACGACAACCTAAAATTACCAAAGCCGAAGCACTGCGACAAGCGCAAATAAACCTGATTCGCCAAACAGATTTTCGTGACCCGTTCTTTTGGTCTGCTTTTGTTTTAGTTGGGAACTGGCTTTGATTAAGTAAAATTATGTACATTAAAGTCTAATATATGACAAATATGCTATAGCGGCAGAGATAGAAATCGCCTATAAATAATAAGATGTATACTTTTTCAGTCGCCTGATTAGGAATTCTCAAACGAACTGAATACTGTATTTAGATTAATGTATATTTTGTATCAAAAATTTACAAAAACAAGAGGTTAATCATGAAATGTCGATATTTAATTAGTGCATTGAGCGTCATCGCTCTAGTTGCTAATGGTGTATGCAGCAGTGCTTATGCTGTAACATTTACTCCGCCGACCAATAATGGCGCTCCCAGTCAAGCAACGGGAGGAGCCTCGCGTGGTAATCTGTTTACTCCAAAGAAAGGAAATGGTGCGCCCAGTCAAGCAAGTGGAGGGGCTTCCCGTGGTAATCTGTTTACTCCAAAGAAAGGAAATGGTGCGCCCAGTCAAGCAAGTGTAGGGGCTTCCCGTGGTAATCTGTTTACTCCAAAGAAAGGTAACGGCGCTCCTCAACAAGCAAGTGGAGGGGCTTCTCGCGTTGGCACTTACTACTTGAATCCTTCGACCGTAGCAGCAACAAGCCCAACCGCGCTAATTGCACTCCTACCTCAGAGTTTTTATGGCACAACGGTGTCTGAACGTCCGACTGTGATGGTGTATATCCCTGCTTCCAATGCTCAAGAAGCCGTATTCAGCCTTAAGGATGAAACTGGTAAAACCCAGTATCAAGTGACTATTCCAGTTGCTGGAAAAACAGGGGCGATGTCTACGACGGGCTTCGCCTACGCCATTAAATTACCTGCTGATGCACCCGCTTTAGTCGTTGGTAAAAACTATCAATGGTTCTTGGCACTGAACATTAATGGAAAACTCAGTCCGAGTACACCCTATGTTGATGGTTGGATTCAACGCATTCCACTCAGTAGTGAACTAGCAGAGGCAATACAACAGCAAGATGCATTGAAGCGGGCAACTGCTTTTGGTAAACATGGAGTTTGGTATGACTGTGTAGCAACACTTGCGGCATCATACGCAGAACAACCCAACAATGCAACCGTTATTAAGCAATGGGAAGAACTTCTGACTTCAGTTAGCTTGAAAGAGATTGCAACGGCTCCATTAGTGATATCTGCAAACTAAGAAGGTATTAGACATCTGGTGAAAATGAATGTAGAGACGTTGTATCACAATGTCTCTACAGGGGTTCTGGATAAATAAGAGAAAATTAATTTTTTAACCCACGGAGGTGGGTTTTGTCTGTGTAGACGAGGTTTCTAACTGCCGATTTAACCTGAAGTTGACACCAATAAGTAATGCCTCATATCGACTAACCAAAATAAATTAACTGTATGGCATGTGGCGTAAATTCCAAACTTTGATTCAAAGCACTCGCAGCGTTTTAATTATTACTCCAAGCGTTGCCCTCACAGTCATGATTGGTCAGTCGTTGGGACTTTTCAATTTGCCAGAATGGAAACTTCGTGATGAATGGGTGCGACTACGATCGCAATCAGAAATAGCTGATGAAGTTGTAATTGTCACCATTGATGAGCAGGATATTCAATCGGTCGGTAAATGGCCTGTTCCTGACTGGGCATTAGCAAAATTATTAAAAAAAATCAAAGCACAACAACCCCGTTCCATTGGTTTAGATTTATATCGGGATTTACCAGAAGGAAGCGGTTACGAGCAACTTGTGCAAGTCTTTCGTACTACTCCCAATTTAATTGGAGTTGAAAAAATTACTGGTGAGCGAGTCAATCCCCCACCGGAGTTGAAAAAAAATGACCAAGTGGGATTAGCTGATTTGGTTTTAGATGGCGATCGCCATGTGCGTCGGGCCTTACTTACAGCCGAAGATGCTAAGTCAGAGGGAAAAATTAAAGCAGGACTGGCAACTCATGTAGCCCTCAAGTACTTAGAAGCCCAAAAGATTACCTTAGAAAGTATTGACGAAAAACAGCAGAAGTTTCGATTAGGCAAAGCAATTTACCAGCCACTCAAAAATCAAGAAGCAGGTTATAGTGATGCCGATGTCGGAGGTTATCAAATTCTTCTGAATTGGCATGGTTCAGAAACTGCATTTCGCACAGTTTCCATGCGTGATGTCTTAGCAGGAAAACTTGACGCAGATTTAATGCGCTCGCGCATGGTGTTTGTTGGTTCAACTGCTGCTAGTACCAATGACTTCTTTAGCACACCCTTCAGTTCATCTTTGATATCTGCTCAAAAACCGACTCCTGGTGTGGTGATTCATGCCAATATTGCTCTCCAACTGGTACGAGGGGCAAAAATAGGGAAAACCAATCTGTACGGAATTTCAGGTATCTCTTCGTTGGTCTGGATTGTTTTGTGGTCTATCCTTGGCTCTGGGGGTAGTTTATGGTTAGCTAGTGCGCGTGGGAAGGGGAAGTGGCAAATTCCCGGTGGTAAGATTCTCTGGGCAACTGTGGGCTTGAGTGGGGTGTTGATAGGAGGTAGCTACTACATATTCTTATCTGGTATTTTGATTCCGGTCACGCCTGCTCTAGCAGGGTTTATTAGCAGTGTAATTGCAACGATAAATGCCTACAAGCAGCAAAAGTTAGAAGAAACGAACCAGCAATTAGAAATTGCCAACGCTCAACTTTTAGATTATTCCAAAACCTTAGAGGCAAAAGTTGAAAAGCGAACTCATGAACTGCTTGTTGCAAAGCTTGCTGCTGATGCTGCTAACCAAGCAAAGAGCGAGTTTCTGGCAAATATGAGCCACGAGCTACGCACACCACTCAATGGCATCCTTGGTTATGCACAGGTGCTAGAGCGATCGCTAAATCTCACAGACAAAAATCAAGAAGGGGTGAGAATTATCCACCAATGTGGTTCGCACCTGCTGATGCTAATTAATGACATTCTCGATCTCTCAAAAATTGAAGCTCGGAAATTGGAATTAGTTACTAGTAGCGTGCATTTGCCTAGTTTTTTACATGGTGTAACCGAGATTTGTGGTATCCGAGCTGAGCAAAAAGGAATTAGCTTTAATGTTTTGCTCAGCGATTCCCTACCACTTGCCATTCAGGTAGATGAAAAGCGACTGCGGCAAGTGTTAATTAACTTGTTAGGTAATGCGATCAAGTTCACAGACAGTGGTAGCGTAACGTTCAAAGTAGATGTCATTTCTCAAGAGTCATTTGTCATTTGTCATTCGACAAAAGTGGATAAACCACAAATGACAAAGGACAAAGCGCAAAGGACAAATTGCAAAATTCGCTTCCAGATTGAAGACACGGGTGTTGGTATGTCACCAGACCAACTGGAAAAAATCTTTTTGCCGTTTGAGCAAGTGGGTTCAGCAGGTCAGCGTTCTGAAGGGACAGGCTTAGGATTAACCATCAGTCAAAGAATTTTGGCATTGATGGGAAGCCAAATTCAGGTACAGAGTCACCTGGGTGAAGGGAGTTTATTTTGGCTGGATTTGACAGTACCGCTTGCCCACGAATGGAATGAAGGCAAAACGGCTTCAAGCTACCAAAAAATCACCGGGATTCGGGGTAGTGTACCTCAAGTTCTCATTGTTGATGATGATGACAACCACCGTTCCATGTTGACTAGTTTGTTGCAAGAAATTGGTTGTCGAACCCTGGAAGCGACAGATGGTAAACATGGGTTGAAACTGGCAACCGAACATCACCCGGATGTGATTCTCCTCGATTTAGCCATGCCTAATATGAATGGTTTTGAGTTGATGGTTCACCTGCAAGAAAGCCCACAAACCTGTTCTATTCCGATTATTGTCTCTAGTGCTAACGTACTTGAGGACAATCGTCACCGGACTTTACAAGCAGGGGCAACAGCATTTGTGCCTAAACCTCTCCAAATAGATGAATTGATCAATGTATTGCGATCGGTTTTAAAAGTTGACTGGATCTATACCCAATCTCAACCTCAGCAGTCACCTGCCAACAATGAGCAACTAGGTAACAGTGAATTGATTTTGCCTTCTGAGGGTATTTTGCAACAACTCTATCATCTAGCAATGATGGGGGATATCTCGGCAATAGAGGAAATTTTAAAAGAGTTGATTGAGCTAAATCCGCAACAAGCTGCTTTTGTGGCTGAGTTGACGAAACTCACAACAACTTTTCAAACAGTAAAAATACGTAAATTTCTCAAAAAATTTGTAACAATGGAGTCGCATCAATAATGGACGATTTTTTCTCGAAACCAATGCGTATCCTTTTGGTGGACGACAATCCAAATAATCTGAAGGTGCTATCTGAAACGATTCAGGGATATGGCTGGAAAGCACTCATAGCAACAGATGGAGAATCGGCGATCGAACAAGTAGAATACGCTGCTCCCGATCTAATTCTCCTAGATGTCATGATGCCAGGTATTGATGGATTTGAAACATGCCGCAGACTAAAAGCCAATTCCATCACTCAGAACATTCCGGTCATTTTTATGACTGCCTTATCTGATACCACAGACAAGGTAAAAGGGCTGGAAATTGGTGCAGTTGACTACATTACTAAACCCTTCCAACAGGAAGAAGTTATTGTTCGATTAAAATTACACCTTAAAATCTCCCATCTTACTCATACTCTAGAACAAAGAGTGCAAGAACGTACCGCAGAATTAACCCAATCTCTACAACAGTTACAGCAAACCCAACTACAACTTATTCAGAGTGAGAAAATGTCTACCCTTGGACAACTTGTTGCAGGTATAGGTCATGAGATTAATAACCCGATTGGTTTTATTAGTGGAAATTACTCTCATATTGAGGAATATGTGAAGGATCTCCTGCGTTTGGTAAATCTACAACAGCAAAAGTTACCATACCCAGACCTGGAAGTTGAAGAACTCGTTGAAGAAATTGACTTAGAATATCTGGCGGAGGATTTACCAAAACTTTTGTTATCAATGCACCAGGGAATTGGTCGTCTTAAGGATATCAGCCTTTCTTTGAGAACCTTTGCTCGCTCTGATATCTCATCTAAGGTGGAGTTTCAGATTCACGAAGGAATCAATAGTACTTTAATGCTGTTAAAACATCGACTTAAAGACCAAGGAAACCGCCCTAAAATCGAGGTTGTCACACAATACGGTGAGTTACCTCCAATCAGATGCTATCCTGGACAACTCAATCAGGTATTTATGAATATTATCGCTAATGCGATTGATGCATTTGATGACATCCATCAAAACCGCTCAGATCAGGATATCCCTTACATCATCATGATTACTACATCAGTCGAGTGTCAGCAACAAGCCGTTACAATTTGCATCGAAGATAACGCTCTTGGTATGCATCCTGAAGTGCAAGCTAGAATTTTTGAGCCATCTTTTACAACTAAGGCTGTAGGTAAGGGTACTGGGCTAGGATTAGCTATCAGCCACCAGATTATTGTTGATAAACACAATGGACAAATTAACTGTTCGTCAACCTGTAGTAAGGGAACGCAGTTTATTATTACTCTGCCAATTTAGCTTTTGCAAAAAAAATTTTCAACTTTTATTAACACTTCTTTCCTCATGCCTCCGGTCACTGAGCGTAAAGCCTGCGGCATAGCTTCTCTACGAACGCTTACCGCGTAGGAAGCAATACTTTTTGGTTAAGAATTAAGCAGTATTAATAATGGAAAAATTGAGTGGCTGACGTTGAGTACCAGTGCCACGATGAATAGGCTTCTTAGACGGAAATTTGGAACGAGTTTTTTTGACTAGTCGAGGATTGCTTTTTTCCTGCGGAGGCGGAATCTTCTCATCCAAAATCTCCATGATTAACCATGACCAAAAAAAGGGAGTTGTTCGGTTGGAGTATGTTGAAACTCAGGTATAGCGGCACGAATAACTTTGAGAGTGCCAGTAAAACCCAAACCTAGAGGTGATATCCCGGCTTGCTCAGAGGCTTGGAACATTAAAAAGCGCACAGCCCAATGCCCTAAGAGCCAACCATAAACTTCCTGAACAACTTCGCGGGGATTAAGCGAGCGGATAGGCGTTTTACGACCATTAAGATGGGTTTTTAACTCATCAATTGTATGTTTCCGCTTTCTTGTCTCCCTACTATCTGTTTGCCCTAATACTTGCTTAATTGTTTACATTGGTATTGCTGTTTCTATCGCTTTCAGCACTTCACCTGATTCTATTCCTTGTGCGACCAACGAAAATTTTTTGAGTTGCATTTAGCTGCTGGTTTTTAGGTACAACTCTTAATTTACCTGTTTTTTGGCTTAACCGAAAAGTATTGGGTGCTGATGTTGGTAACAATGCCAGAGGTAGGTGCTGAGCCAGCGATCGCAATGCTGTCAGAACGTGCGATTCGTTTAGTCTAGTTCCCGGTGCGAAACTGCTAAACAAATCAGATATAAAACTTTGTTAATAATCAATAGTTGGCACATACAACTATTGATTATTAACAAAGCTAATTTTAACTCTTTCCTCCGCTATTAGTCATAGTGTAATATAATTGAATTGCCTTCAAGTTTAATTCATAGTAATATTTTCAAACAAAACCGTAAAAAATTATTTTATTTTTGAGAGTTTTTCAACTAATAATAGTTAAATTATGAGCAATAATTCCCCAGCCAACCCAACGACAAAATCCTAACTCTCCCCTATATAAACAACGTTGTAAGCCAAAACACCGTTTCAAAAAACTGATACGTCCTTCTACTCCATTATGCCAACGACGAGCTGTTTTAAAACTTCTTTTTCTTTCATGCTTGATTCGTTCTTTACTTCGATAACCACCTTTGGGTAAAACGATTTCTTTGATTCCTAATAGTTGAGCGTAATTTTCGTTTGTTTGAGAGTAGACACCTCTGTCTGTAGTCACGACTTTTGGCGATGAACCAAAATTTTCTAGATGTTGGGCAAGACTTGGGATTAATTGTTGAGTATCGTGAGGATTACCCTTTAAAATTCGATAGTTTACCTGAGTCTCTGACCTTCTCTAGCAAACTTTGCGATTCTAGCTTTTTTTGACCGTTCTACTACATAAGGTAGCCGCAGAGATACTATAACATTACCCAAACATAGTACCTGCCGTTCAACTCGCCCGTTCCCTTGACTTTTTGGATGCCGCCATCCTTGTGTTCGTTGTTTCGCTGTCTTTATTGGAGATATTGCCGCCAGTTATACCAATTTACGAAAGATATGATACAGATAACTAAGGAGTAAGCTGTTGTGCATTTAAATTGTGATAACAGCGTCGACTTTATTTTTGAGTTTTCGTCCCCATTTAATAATTAACTCTCCTTCATTTAAAAGTTGATGTAATAAATATTCTAGGTCTTCAATTGATTTAAATAGGCGATTAGCAATATATTCCTTTGTCGAGTGCCAGACCAATTCAATTAAGTTATAATCTGGGCTATATTCCTGGAGAAACTCCAAATGAATATTTGGCATTTCTGCTTCAATTTTATTGATATACTCTGATTTTTTGTGAAAACTTGCATTATCAAGAATAATAACTATTTTTGCTCCTTTTTTCACAAAATCTTTAGCTTGATTACCAGCTTCTACCCATTCAAAAACTATTTCTTCATAAAAGATTTTTAGGACTTTATAAAAATTGTCTGCATTGCCTTTATCGATAAATTCTACAAATCTTTTCTTATCTGAATACCTTAATCCTCCCATCACATTAATCCTTCCTTTTCTTCTGTCTCCTCTCACATTTTTTCTGTTACTTAGAGGTAATCAAAAAACACATAGTACTACCAGTAGCTAAACAAAAAAGGATGAGATATTGGTGTGGGGACGAAAGTAGACTAGGGTTAAAAACTGAGCCGGGAAGATTAATTACCAAAAAAGGGGTAAAACCTTTAGGAAATATGCAATGGATGCATAAGCTAAAAAACATCTAAATTACATAATCAAATTAAATAAAACTCTTGTGGGGTGGGCATCTTGCCCGCCCTAATTATGCAAGTTATATGTGGAACAGCTTAGACAATTTTTATCTATATGGCTTGGTAGAACCATTAACTGGAGAACATTTTATTTGGGAATTTTCACATTTAAATACCACCTGTTTCAACATATTTCTGGAAAAGTTTTCGGCTGCATATTAGGAGGATATACACATTCTCCAGCTAGATAACGGAGCTTTTCATTGTAGCCAATATCTTCAAGTGCCAGAAAATATCATTCTTTTATTTCAACCACCGCATACACCACAAGTTAATCCGATAGAACGCTTGTGGCAAGAGATTAAAAAGTCTTTGAGTTGGGAATCCTTTCACTCTTTGAATGAGTTGAGAGAATTTGTATGGCAACGTCTTGAGCAACTTAACACATCAATTGTTGCTTCTATTACAGGTTGGGGTTTTATTTTGGATGCTTTATTTGTATCAGGCTTTTCGTGAATTGGTATTACTCGGCTAAAAATATTTTGAATGTCCGAGGCATTGTTGAAAAATGCAGAGCCGTTACTGGGAACTGAAAATTGACTAAAGCTGTGGAAAAGGTTATTACCGATACGACTTCCATTTGTGATGGTGAAATCGTTGCCACTTTTAGAAACGCTGGAGTTAACTGTACCTTCTGGAGTAACTTGGGCGTTCGCAGGTATAGCCAGAACGGAAGTTAAGTATCCAGTTATGAATGTGGATAGAAAAGCGATCGCTCTCATGAGATAAGTTCTCCCTTTTGCTGATAACATTAGTGTTCCCGCAATGGTGTTATTAACAACTCCATTCACTATGTTCTCTTCAAGCACAAATCAGAGGGTTAGTTAACACCTGAAAGTAAGATGGTGCGTTCAGGCTTGGAATCTAAAGCAGCGTACTGGATATTTTTGATTTGGAAGTTCCTAAAATGGCGAATAGCTGAGTGAAAAATACAACCCATTTTCTTGAAGCGATCGCTTTTCTCCATCCATTGATGTTAGAGGAATACCCCAATCCAGACGGGCTGAAAAGTTATCGCCTTGTTTCCACAGTAGCCCTAACCCTGTACCCACCAGCAAACTAGATGATGGATTTTCACCATTGTTATTCCAACCTTTACCAATATCAATGAAGGGTGTCAGTTGTAGAACGCCGCCGATATTAGGAACACGGGCAATAGGCAATCGCAATTCTGCCGACAATAACACACCATTGTCTGTGAGTAATACATCCTGACGATATCCCCGTACAGTCTGTTGCCCACCTAGACCAAATTGCTCCAATGGCACTAAAGAATCGGCTGCCAGTTGTAAGTCACCCCTAACCAAAAACAGAGTATCGGGTTTTAACTGCCGCACCCACTGTGCCTGTCCCCGCCATGTAAAAAAGCGGCTATCTGGGGCATTATCATTGACATTGGCATCAAACCAATCTACCCCTAAGCTAAATTGCAATCGCGCTGCAAAAACTTGCTGATTGCTGCGTTGGGTATATTCCTGGGTAAAGCGCAGGGCAGAAATTTTAGTTTTTCCCTCTGCATCAGCACCAGGTGATAACGGAAACCCGCCAATATTATCAAGACCTAACTCAGTTTGGCTTTCTTGACGCGAGAAAGATATCCCCACCGCTAATTCTTCCGTTGGCTTCTGCACTAACGGTTGCCGATAACCCACTTCGTAAGAGCGGGTATTTGACAGAATATCAAGGACGCTAAATGGTTGTTCAATAACGTGGTTCCAACCCTGATTAAAACCAAACGATACAGTGCCATTACGAGCATTAACTGGCAGCGTGTAATTGACATTGATCGTATTACTACCATCGGTATTGGCGTACCCAACATTGAGCGTATCGCCAAAACCTAATAAATTGCTTTCTTGCAAATCTATTCCTCGGCGAAAACTACCTACACTTGGCGATCGCCCATTATCTAAGGTTGCTGTTAGCTTGAAGGTATCTGCTTCTTCAACCTCGACTCGTAATATATTAGTTCCTGGACGCATACCCGTTTGTAACTCGGCTGACAGGTTTTGAATGCGCGGATCGAGGCGGAGTAGTTGCAGCTTTTCTAGTAAGTGGGGTACATTCAAAGGTTTGCCGGCACCGAGTTGGATGCGATCGCGAATGTATTTACTTTGCAATCGCCGATTCCCAACGATTTTGATTTCTTGCAAACTTCCCTCAACCACCTGAATTTTGATTACTCCGGCTTCTACTGTCTGCGGTGTAATTAATGCCCCTGTTGTTACATAACCGTTATCAGTGTAGAGCTTGGCGATCGCATCTTTGACTTGCAACAACTCTGCAAACGATACTTCACGTCCCACAAAAGGAGCCGTAATAGCGGCAAACTGTTCTGCTTTGAAAACTGTACTACCAACAACTTCAATGCGATCAACTCGCAATTTGGTATTAGGATCATCCTGTCCCTGAGTTGGCTGTTCTGGTAGTTGCAGAGGAGGAAGTAATTGCTCCTGGTCTGGTATCTGCGGTAGTACATCCGACGGTATCGGAGGGACAGGTAAGCGATTAGGCGGTAATGTTTGTTGAGGATTGGTAGTTTGGGCGATCGCCTGATGATAGTTGCACACTACTGCTGCTATAACAAAGCCAAATGTTAAAAGTTTCAGTGTCTCTATGCGAGGTTTACGAATCAGTTGCTGTCCTTGCGTATAGTTAATTCTCGATTCTTTCTTCACATTTAAGTACCTATGCATAAATATTGAGCCATTTTTCAACACGGTTGAAATCGCTGTATTCTGTTACTATTAATAGTTACCTTGCTTAACTAATACCAATTGAAAAAATAGCTTTTACTAAAAGCTTATTTGACTTATTTACATTACTTAATGTAGTTGTATTTATTCTCGCAAACTTACTTAAATAATTTATTTTGCATGATTAGTTATCTACTTAATCCCGATACTTTGATGTAGCGGGTGCTATATCATTTGATATTAATATTTACTATATTTTTTACAGTTGTCATCAGAAAAAATACTGACATTTCTGATGTATTAATCCAAGTAGTAGCGTGGCACAGCTAAATTTGTGCATTAAGTGTAGGTTGGGTTAAGCAACGCGAAACCCAACAATGGTCAAGGTTTTGGGTCTCATTCTTCGACCCAACCTAGAGATTTTTTTGCATCACTTTAGCCTTGCTACGCCAGTAAAAGGTTATCAAATACAAACATACTATTAAATGTGATTGCGTAATTCTATCAGCGCCTTAAAAGCTTCATAACTGTGCGTTCGCTGATTTTGAAGCGGAAAAAGGAATTAATTCCTTGAAGGCTAATGGTTAAGACAATTTTTGAAGCAAAGGCATTGTGGTAGATGATTGAAGGGTAGTGTGAGGACAGGCAGTCAGGTTGGGATAGTGTGCATCGATGAGCGAGGCAGAAGTAAAAATAAGTTCCGAGCGGATAGACGATATTCCATAGAAATTAAATTAGGAAGACAGATAATTAGAGCCTACGAATTACCAACAAAAATCGCACGTACAGATACAACTAGCTTTAGTGTAAACCATGAAAATCAAAGGGATACAGAAGAGAATCTACTGCGTTATGGCTACTCCAAAGATAAACGTCCAGACTTATTGCAATATCGTCAGCTATTGGCAATACTAGACCCAATGGGAATGCCGTTAGTAAGTGCAACGCTTGAAGGTAATGGAGCCGATGACGCTTTATATTTCCCCACCTGGGAAAAAATAGTAAAAGTGATTGGACACAAAAACTTTGTCTTCATTGCTGACTGTAAGGCAGGTTCCATTGCAACACGTGCCAACATTGCAGCAAATCGAGAAATTTATTGTTTTCCCTTACCAATGATTTGTTAAACATCGCTTTGCGCGTTTTTACCCGTCTTCATTGCTTCGGGTGACTTTGACAGATTTTCTAATAGCTTTGCAATACATTCTCCCGCCAATATTAAGGCTGCTTGTCTAATTTTTTGTTCTCGCTCACGTACTGTCCGCCCATCCCATTGGGAAATATCAGACAGTGACATTGGTTGAGTGATTGTTTGAGAGAAATTTTTTAGGGATTTAGCTAGGTCTAGTGTTGCAGGTATAGTGTTAAGATGATGTAGTCCTTGATGATTATCTAATCCTACAATTTTAGCGATCGCAGGTAATGTTTTTCGTTTTATATCAGAAATACAGCCTATGTGAAGATATTTAAAAGCCTCGAAACTCCTAACATCTGAAAACAGGCTTTTATACCACTGACAATATTCATCTATAAATTTGATTGTTGGCGCAGCACAACGAGGCTGTTTCATTTTCCCTGTCTCGGTTTCGTCCCTTGTTTTCAATTTTACTCTCAACATAGTGACAAAAGAGGGTTATAGAGCTACAACAGCACACCTCGCATTTGCCAATACCGCTATCTGCCTTGCTAATATCTGTTTCGCTTCGTTAACTGACCCATGTCGTAGTTCATGAATAGCCTGATGTAGCCCAGTGTGTGTATTAATCGTTGAGTAAGTTATCTTTCTACATATTCAGACTCCAACACACTCAACAATTTCTCCTCCACAGCAGTCAAATAAGCCCGATTCAGCTTCCCCAACGACTGCAACAGATTTTTGACTGTCTCCAAAGAGCGTGTCGCAATATATTCGAGTAATGCGATCGCTCAAGGACTGTATCTGCTCACACTCAGCAGGTAAATAGTCAAATGACTTCAGATATTGCAACCCAACCGTGTACTCGCCATCCCAGTTTCTCACGGTACAACTCATCATCCGTGACATCCGTGCTTATTCCCGGTTTTTGTAAACCGTTGGTTAACAAACAGCACACTAAACCAACCCACCCAAGCAGAAACACCCTGAACCACCTCAAACTCAGCAACGATCGCTGCAATTGAGCGCATTCGCAAGGGTAATACTTGATTCCAATTGATCGCCTTTCAATACTGTCCTAACCAATAACTCAATGCAGACCAACGGTTCGCTTGAGCAGCGACAATAAAGACTAGAACGATAGACGAAGAGATACTGCCCGTCCGCTCCAAGCGAATTGTTATACGCCAATGAATGTATCCCAACTGGCAGTTCGCTTGCCTTGCGGCAAGTGCTGTTCTGTGGCTAATGCGAGAACGCTTTACGCGAGCTGCTCGGCAAGCCCGATGAGAAGTCCTTCGGGATCGCGGATGTAGCAAAGCCGATACGAGGACTCGTACTGAACCACTTCGCCGACGAGCTGCGCGCCGCGCTTGCGGAGTCTGGCGAGCGTCTCGTCGATGTCGTCCACGGTGAACATGACGCGTAGGTAGCCGAGAGCGTTCACCGGGGCGTTCCGGTGATCGGCAACTGTAGGCGGGGTGAGAAATCGTGAGATCTCGAGCCGGCTGTGACCATCGGGAGTGACCATCATGGCGATCTCGACGCGCTGGGTGCCTAGTCCGGTAACGCGCCCGGCCCATTCTCCTTCGACCATGGCTCGAAGGGCGAGCTTCAGGCCAAGCTCAGTGAAAAAAGATATGGCCTCATCAAGGGCTTCTACCACGATGCCGACGTTGTCCATTCGCTTAAGAGTCATATTATTTCCTCTCATTTTATTCAAATATGGACGTTTCAACTCCCCCAAATATTTCAAAACTGCCTCTGCTGCTGCTTCTAGCTTGCCACTGTCCTGTAGCCTACGGATGCGATAAGCCTAACGGCATGGCTTCGCTTACCGCACATCTCCTGCATCTGCCGACATTCAGCAGGTAAGTAATTGTAGGACTTTAGATGCTTCAGCCCAACAGTACATTCGCCATCCCAGGTTTTCACCGTGCAACTAAAGTCATGGAGAGCAACCACGGGAGCACCAATACCCACCCTTACCTTTAACCCTCTTGTACCAAATGGAGAGAACCCAATCGCTCTCAGTTTCAGAATCAAGCTTTGATAATTATTTTCCAAAAGTGACACAAGAGGCTTAAGTACCACCATTCTTAGTTGAGTGTACAGCTTGCGGTAAGTTCTATATTTAAGAAGGTTCCTGAGCGGGGTGTAATTGAACGCAACTGCTGGATAAAAGCTTTAAATCTGGCATCAGTTATACCGAAGCCAGCTTCAGCACAAGCTCCTAACCCACCTTCGACGGGAATAGGAGAACCATTTCTAGGACTATATACAATAAATTTATCGACAGTGCCAGTACCGACCGCAAACCCGATAACTTGGCGAACTGTTCGCAAAGCAGCATTATCTAATGCACCACCAATACTGCCAATACTGATATTAACCGCACGACTTTCGGCCAATGCTGGCGCCCTCATCGACAATATTGCCCCGACAATCATCAAACTGGTTAACTTCTTCATTTTCTTTCCCTCCAAAAAATCGAAAAACTAAATAGACAAAGAAACTATGTAATTTCACAGTTTGAAGCTGATAGTTTTACGCAACTTTCTATGAAATTTTTACAAAAGTACAAATCGTCAAATACCTGATGTAGCCCAATGTGTGCATTAAGCGTTGAGGGAGTTATCTTTCCCGTATTCCTGCTCAACTACACTCAACAGCTTCTCCTCCACCACCGTAAGATAAGCCCGATTCAGCTTCCCCAATGACTGCAACAGATTTTTGACCGTCTCCAAAGAGAGAATCGGAATATATTCGAGCAATGCGATCGCAGATCGTCTGCATTTGTTCGCATTCAGTAGGTAAGTAGTTAAATGACTTCAGATATTGCAACCCAACAGTAGACTCACCATCCCAAGTTCTAACAGTGCAACTAAACTCGTTTACCTGATTGACAATCGCCCAGCACCCGCCTTTGCCCCTGAGTGAGGGGTTGTCTTTTGCAAGGATTTGGCAGACTTCGCCTAGCTGGTAGGTGTTGGGTACTTGCGTCCGTTCCATGATGCGCTACACAACGTCTTTGACAATCTTACCAGTCGGCACTAACAATAGACTTATGATTGCCCTCGCTGAAAGGGTGCTGAAATTTCCCGAATAATCTCTAGAAATGCTGACAATACCGAAGATAGTTCGCGCGGTTGATAGGCGATAGCCAGCGCGATTTCAGAGGAGGACGGCTGTAACTGGCGATAGACTACGCCGGTGCGTTGAAACTGCTTCGCCGCACCAGAAAGAATTGCCACCCCTAATCCTGCCGCTACCAAACCCAGCAAGACTTGCATTTCATTTTGTCCCAAAATACGACGGGCTTCCTCAACAAACACACTGCCGACTGCGGTCAGTTCGACTCGGCGGCTATTGCGCTTAAATAGTTGAACGCCTAATTCTTGTTCCAGCTGACGAATCTGACGAGTTAGTGGCGGTTGAGCCATGTTGAGCCGCCGCGCTGCCTGACTAAAGTTCAGCTCTTCTGCAACTGTCAGGAAATACTGTAACTGCCGAAACTCCATTGTTAAACTGAGATTATCAATACCTTAAAGGTATTAGTGAGCTTCAATATTGGTATAAAAAAGCAATAGATTTATACCTTTAGGGTAGTGCTGTGATGAAACTACTACTAAATAATGATGGTAAAACAAATTCATCATTGCTTACCGCTAAAGGCAGATAACAGTGATGCCTTTGATAACACTGCTGGGCTTTGTTGCCGCTCTAATTTGTTTAATTACAAAAGGAATGCCCCATGACTTTAAGTAGTCAACCTGCTTTTTATGAAGCGTTAACCCCCGATAATGCCGCCATGCTGCTGATCGATCATCAGGCTGGGCTTTTCTTAGGGGTTCAAAGTATGAATCAGCAGGTCTTGAAGAACAATGCTATTGCTTTAGCCAAGACGGCAAAAGTATTTGACCTACCAACGGTACTGTTCACTAGTTCAGCGAAAGGCCCAAACGGCCCAACGATTCCAGAGATTGTTGAACTCTTTCCTGACCACGAAATCCACGATCGCTCGCCCATAAATCTCTGGAACGATCCCAAGTGCCGCTCGGCAGTCGAACAAACGAATCGCCAGAAGCTGATTATGGCAGCCATTACAACGGATGTTTGCCTTGTCTTTCCAGCCCTTTGTGCCTTAAAAGCCGGGTATGATGTGTATGCCGTGATTGACGCATCTGGCACTTGGAGTCCAGCAGCAGAACTTGCTTCGATGCTGCGCCTGACACAAGCTGGAGCGATTGTCACAAACTGGATTGCAGTGGCGGCTGAACTCAAGCACGACGAAGACCGAGCGACCACGCCTGCAATGAACCGTACCTTTGGAGAACACATGGATCTCTACGGTTTTTTAGGCGATATTGCTGCTGCCAAAGCTTAGACTCTAACACTGCTGCACTAGACGTAATTCCAACGAGAAACCGCATGACAACGGTATTGATTGTGTATACTACCTCACTCGGCAATACTCGGCAATTAGCAAAGACGATCGCCGATGGTGCCCATTCAGTTGCTGGAACCGACGTTCAGCTTAAAGAAGCTCACGAAGCAACTAAAGATGATGTGCGATCGTGCGATGCCTTGATCGTCGGCTCACCGATGCGTCACCGAACCGCCGATTCACGCATCAAAAAATTCATTGAGGATGTTTGCGAACAGCTTTGGTTGACCGATGAAATGGTTGGCAAAGTTGGAGGCGTGTTTACAGTCGGTGGCGGTTATGGCGACTGTGGGGCAGGCTGCGAACTGGCTCAACTAGGGCTATTGGGCGCAATGGCGGCAGGTGGGATGATTCTGGTAACGCTGCCAAAAACTACGCCAGGATTTCAAGTAGCAGGAATGCATTGGGGCGTGCATGGGCGTTCTGGTGGGACAGCAATGGAACCGCTCGGCATCACCGATGAGATGAAGTTAGCCGCACATCATCACGGTGCAAACATCGCCAGAGTTGCGACAGAACTACGGGGCAAGGATTTACTCGCTCGCGGCAACGTTGCCCCGTCCCAAGAACTCATAAAGCAATTTTCTAGCTAATCACTCCCAGAGAAACCATTATGTCTACCCACTCTTTATCCCCAGATCTGGCAGCATTTCGAGACAGCTACGCTTCCTTATTCGGCTCTGTGCCACCATTGCCTGCGGCCAAATTTGAATTTAGTTCTGATGTTGATCCAGAAGCTTTAAGATTAGCGGAACAACTACGCGCCCACGCGTTTAACTCAGAAATCTTTGACACAAAAACAACGCAACTAATTTTGTTTGGTATACTGCTAGCCCAAGGCTCGCCAGCGGCTCGGTTTCATGCCATTGCATCACGGCGAGCAGGCGCGACTTGGGAAGAGTTGCACAAGGTGATGGAATTGGCAGCAGCAGTCGCAGCCTTGGGCCCATTTAACAATGGTAGTGCCTTGCTAAATGAACTCTGAGCCAACGAATAATTTAATCTTTATTTCTTGAGAGAAACATCATGATCAAACTGTTTTACGCCCCAGGCACTTGCGCGCTTGCACCTCACATTGTCCTGGAATGGATCGGGGAGCCTTACGAATTACAAAAGGTGAAGCCGAGCGACCCCGAATATCTTCAAATAAATCCCCTGGGACAAGTTCCCGCCATGATCGATAGCGACAGTGGCGTGATGAACCAAGCCGATGCGTTGCTGAAATATTTGGCTCACAAATATCCAAACGCCAAGCTCGGTGATAATGGCACACTACAGGATGCTTACGAACTTGATCGCTGGCTGGCATTTCTCACTGGCGATGTTCACCCTGCCTTTTTCCCGTTCTTTGCGCCGCAGCGCTACACTACCGATGGTAGTGAGACAACTCGGCAATTCGTCAAGGAAGCGTCGTATCGCCTGATTGATCGCGTGTATCAGCATTTGGATAAACATCTAGAAGCCAAAGATCATCTCGTGGGCGATCGCCGCACAATCGGTGACCCATATACCTTTGCCATGACGCGTTGGGGCAACAACTTACCCAAACCCTTATCTAACTATTCTAATTTATACCGTTTCTATCAAAATCTGCGTGAAGATGCAGGCGTACAACGGGCGATGGAGCAGCAGGGTATTCATTAAAAGTCTGCGGTTGCGACGTGAAAGCGGATTTATGGCGAAGAGTGGTGATTTGGAAAAACTTCAAAGATTTGATGCCTTGTGGAAACCATGTTCCAGAAGGAGAAATTCTCAAAGCTTTCCAATCTGTAAACGGTTAAATTTCATTATTGATGCATGAGGCAATAACCAATGAATGCTGATTGGGTACGCAACTATTTTAAAACAGTTGATACACTCGATGCTGATGCGATCGCTGCCAATTTCACCGATGACGGCAAGTTCCGCTTTAGCAACCAACCTCCGGCAGAGGGTAAGCAGGCGGTTCGTGATTCACTCGCTCAGTTCTTTGAAACTATTCAAGCAATGCATCATGAAAACACTGGGCTGTGGTTTGGTGACGATGGTAACTCAGCTGTGTGGGAGGCAGATGTGACTTACACGCGCAAAAACGGAACTCAAATTACACTGCCTTGTGCCAGTATTCTACGTTCACACAACGACCAGATTTACGACTTTCGCATGAACATGGACATCTCACCTGTGTATAACAGCAAATAAGTTCTATCAAAGGTATTCTCAATGATGCAATATGATGACTTCAATCAAAAATTTAGCCACCACACCGCGATCGCCAACGGTGTAACTCTGCATTATGTAATTGGCGGCGAAGGCCCTCCTGTGCTGCTTTGGCATGGCTTTCTCGAAACCCAGTACTGCTGGCGCAAAGTTATGCCTGCCCTCGCACAAAAGTACACTGTGATTGCCCCTGATATGCGCGGCTATGGTGACTCTCAAAAGCCAGAAAGTGGCTATGATGCTCGCACACTGGCAGAAGATTTCCGTCAACTGGTCGCGCAACTGGGTTTTAGGCAAATCTATATTGCCGCGCATGATATGGGTGCGCCTCCTGCACTGATTTATGCAGGTGAACATCCTGATGAAGTGCTAAAGCTTGCTTACCTGGATGAACCAGTACTACTAGAACAGCATCTACAGCAGATTTTTCAGTTTACTCCTGATACCCTAGCAGAGGGCGGATTGTGGTGGTGGACGTTTAGCTTAACGAAGGGCTTACCCGAAACGCTGATTGCTGGGCATGAGCGAGACTTCCTCACTTACTTCTACAGTACCTATTGCCATGACCCAGCTTCAATTGAGGCTAGCGCCATCGACGAATATTTACGTACCTTTGCTGCGGCTGAGGGTGTAAGCGGTGCTTTGGGTGTTTACCGAGCAATTTTCTCCTCGATTCAGCAGACTGAACCCTTTGCCAAGAAGAAGATTCAAACTCCCGTATTGGCAATCGGGGGTGACAAAAGTTTAGGCGATCGCGTGAAGACTATGCTAAAAAGCGTTGCAGCTAATGTTCAAGGTGGCGCAATGGAACGCTGCGGACATTTTATTCCTCATGAGCGTCCTGATAATTTGGTAGACCGATTACTAAAGTTTTTTGACGAAGTACAGTAGGCTTGAAGTAGTTTAACCAGGAGTTAGCTGTGTCTTCTACACAACTTCTTCACTATCTCGTTGTGTTGTTAACTCCTTTGAAACTGCAACCCAACAACATTGGATGCCAAATTGCGAAAATGCTCAGGTGTTTCTCTCGTCCTCATACTCCAATTCCAAAACACTCAACAATTTCTCCTCCACCGCAGTCAAATAACTACGGTTCAGTTTCCCCAACGACTGCAACAGATTTTTGACCGTTTCCTCCAGCGTGTCGCAATATATTCTACTGATGCGATAAGCCTAACGGCATGGCTTCGCTTACCGCAAAGGAGCTGCATCTGCTGGCATTCCTGGGGCAGGTAATTGAAAGATTTCAGGTTTTGCACCCCAACCGTCAATTCTCCATCCCAGGTTCTCACAGTGCAACTGAACTCACCCACGTAAGAAACAATGCACCAACAGCCGCCCTTGCCCCTGAGTGAGGGATTATCCTTGGCTCGATCAATGTGAAGAGTCAATGATTTGCTGCCTCACCCAGTCACGAAAAACACGCTTTGCTGCTAACTGCCCAATTTTTCTACTTTCTTGGATAAATCGAGGAATTTCCTTAACTGGTACTCCCCTGAAAGTAGGGCTAGCTTCCACTTCCGTGTATTGTCCGTTGTTGAGTGTATAAATCCGCAGAATTATTGAGTTGTATCGCCAAAATTCGGGAATTTTCATTGCGGCATAAAGACTTAGCTTGTCTACTTTTGGTCTGGAGTATTCTACTTCCAGCACCAAGTCTGGTGGTGGGTCAGTTGCTAGATCAATGTTTTGTTTATCCCTAACCAAAGATTCATTTTGAATATAGTAGCTACTATCTGGCTCCCCTCCTTTCTCTAAATCATCTCGTGTTAAAGTTAGTGAACCAACGCTTTTGACTTCTAGTCCAAATTCCTCACATAGCACAAGAACAAAACCTTCAATAATGCGATTAGAGTTCTCATGTGGCATTAGTGGGGTCATGATTTCTACTATTCCATTGTCGTAAGCAAGTCGGGAGTTTCGCTTTGAACCCATTTCTGTCAGCATGGTTTTAAATGTCTGCCAGCTAATGTTTTGCAATAAAGTTCTGGTTTCTGCCAATGGCGCTGTCGTCACCATAGTTGAATCATCTTTATGCTAATTTTTTTACACTGTTTCTGTTTTGTCGAGAGTCTTTCTGTTTTTTAGACTTTGCTTTTTAATTTAGCGTACTGGGTTATGGCTTTTTTGATTATTACTTGTATTAGCTCAACAACCTAGAAAAATTCATCATCGGTTAATCTGCAATCCTATATTCCTGCTCAATCACACTTAACAGCTTCTCCTCAACAGTCGTCAAATACGGTCGCTTCAACTCCCCCAAGTGCTTCAGTACAGCACGGGCAGCATCTTCCAAGTTCTCGTTTCCCCGTAGCCTACTCAGGCGTTCATCCTTGACGTTGGCGCAGCCATCGCAAAGGAACTGCATTTGCTGACATTTCGATTCGAGGTAATTGAATGACTTCAGGTATTGCAACCCAACTGTCAGTTCTCCATCCCAAACTCTCACGGTACAGCTGAACTCCCCCACATGGCTAACAATTGCCCAACACCCGCCCTTACCTCTGAGTGAGGGATTGTCCTTAGCTAAAATCTGACAAACTTCGCCTAGCTGATAAGTGTTTGGTACTTTTGTCCTTTCCATAATTCTTTGCACCACATCTTTAACGATGCGATGAGATGGTACTTTCCCCTTAGCAGACTCTACAGCTTGTTGCCATGCTTCGGGCTGAGTATCAGGGTCTAGCTTAGTCAACGGTCTAACTTGCCACTCATTAGTCGGCAAAATGTGAACGGAACGTTCACATTTTGCCACCAAATTATCAAAAATAACCGCAGCTTCCATTAAATGATAGGGCTGTCTGCGGCTAAAACCAAAGCGTTCGCGGCAATAGTCCTCAAATGTGCGATGCGTGGAGCGATATAATCTGCGATCGCGTAATTCCATCAGCGCCTTTCCTGCTTCAAAAAACGCCCGTTCTACCTTGCGTTCTAGATGCAGGCGTAAGCTTTGCTCCTGCTCGGTCAGTTCTGGGACTTCAACAGCAGTAACCTCAACGGTTACTAAGTCCTGATTGTCCTGAGACAATCTAGATGGATTGTCTGATTTAAGTGGCAGCCCTGAATCACTGGATGCGGCAGAAGTGGCTTTTTTTCGTCTAGAAGGTGATTTAGCCATCATTCTACCTTTAGTCAAACGTTGTTTAGACCTATATTGCTCAGTACCATGTGTGTATCTGTGAAACCTGCGGGGTTAATATTTTTAGAAACCCTTGAAGATAAGAACATTAAGAACGTCTTGCAGATACAGCACTTTGTGTAACGGTTTGGTACAGTAGTTGAGAAGATAAAAGTAAAAAATCAGATGAAACCCTACTCAGTAGACCTGCGGGAGAAAATTATTAGCGTTTACGAAGCGGGAAATACATCTATTCGCAAAGTAGCAGAAAGATTCAAGGTAAATAAAAATACAGTACAAGACCTTGTGAAGCGAAAACGAGAAAAAGGGACAATAGAGCCAAGTGTAGCAACTGGAGGAAAACCGAGCCAACTATCTGGTTATGAACAACAGATAGAGGAAATGGTAGCAGAACATCTAGACTATACCCTAGCCGAATACTGTGAGTATTGGGAAGAAAAGACAGGGGTAAGGTTAAGTGAGAGTGCAATGTGCAGATTTCTTCAAAAACAGAAGCTCACTCTCAAAAAAAACAGTACGAAGCAGTCAAGCAGAGACAGAAATTACACAAAATAAAAGGTTGGATTACTGGGATTGCATCCGAGATGTTGTTGCAGATGACCTCTGGTGGCAACTCAAAGCATTTATCCGCAAGTTTTCACCAAAAAATATTTTGGCAGTAGTACAACTGTTGTCTCTAGGAGTCCTCTTATGCTCAAGCCAGCAACTCCAAAACTATTTTTCTCACTGCTGCTACTGTACCAGTTAGTCGCGCAAAGTGCTGTAACTATGTTGAGCGTGTATAATCAGCCATTTTCTTACTGCACACTATTAAGAATTGCACGAACTACACCACTTTTACCCCGACAAGCTAGAAAAAATACATCACCTGTTAAAGTGCCATCTTTTTTTAAGTCAGAGACAATGTGACTTAAATCATGACCCATATATCCAGTAATTACTGCAATCAAGTTACAGTTGCTTATTTGCGACTGTACATTACTGCGACTTATATATGCTTCACTTGATGGGGCAACCTCAACACAATTTTGTAAACCGTAGTTTTCGCACAATTCACGGATGACTTCTCGTCGAGTTGCTTGGTGGCCACCGACCAACGCAAGACGTACAGATGCCAAGTTTTGGGTTCTTAATACTGTGTTTTCATCTGAAGCTACTTGTACATCCAGCTTAGTAGCCTCAGCACGACGTTGTTGGCGATACTCAACAAGCTCATTCGCTGAATCCGAGTTAAGGCAGAGTAACGCACGTTTTAAATCTTGAAAAAAAGGTGCTTCGACTTCTTCTTGACGTAATGCGTTATCTACTTCAGCAATAGCTAAACCAAAGTAGTCATTTACTAAACTTTGACGTAAAGTGGGTTGCAAATTGATATATACTTCCAGTCCTTCAAGTAATTCAAAATACTGGAGAGTGCTGATTTTTTGTTGGATTGCAAAATTTCTTAAGATGTCTAGTTCTTTGTTTAAATCTTCCCACTTTCCTACATTAGCAAGCCAGTCTAGCCAGTCAGCATAAGCATTGATCATTCCTGATGTGTTCTGTAACTGCTTCCACAAATCTAATCTGTCTTTTAATATTTCTTCTGCCTCTAATAAATCCCGCAGATGTACTCCAGCAAAATTTACACATGACTCATAATAACTAACTTTATCTTCGTCAGAAATATCACCAAAACCATCAAGATTAGCAACTCTAGCCATTAAAGCGCGGTCTGACAATGTTAATTGTTCATCAGCTGTTTCTAGCAGTATTTGATATACCTCCCCTGCTTTGACTGGATCGCCAACTGTAGCCCATAATTTTGCTAAAGGTAGCAGAATTTGAACTCTACGTTCACCCCCTTGCCATGCTTTTTCTAGGAATTCACTAGCTTGTGTTTTCTGCCCTAAGTTATAAAGAGCAGCACCACGCAATCCTGCCAATGCTGGTGACAGTTCATAAATTACACTTGGTAATAATTCAATTACTTCTTGGAAGCGTTGAATATTTAAAAGTAGTTCTGCATAACGTTGTTGCAACTCTTCTGTCTTTTCGGTAATTGATTGATATATTTGTAAAGCATATTCAGGATTATCAATTGATACGTAAGAATCAGCTAAAGCAAGTAGTACATTAATAGCTTTGGGATATTTATCTTTGAGTTTCTCAAGTTGGGAAATACGTTCACCTGGTTCAATTTCTAATAACTGCGTCAATTGTTCGGTGAGTGTAGCTCCTTCTATTGTTGGTAGGGGTTCTTGAGAGATTAAGGACAAATGCAACAGTTTTCGTACTCTGTTGGCTTGGCGTAACCGCTCTAATTCGGGTAAGAATTCTTGTGCTAATGCTTGAACAGAACGTAATAATTCTTGTTCTTTTGTTTGTTGATAATGCTGGAGATAAGCAGTTACCAACTGCTCTACCAACCTTCCAGAAACAGGTAAAGCAAGAATACTATTATATTTAACTTGACAAAGTTTTATTAATTGCTCATGCTGTTCTGTCTTGGCGTAAAGTGCAATTAATGTTCTGAGAGCATTGCTATCATTAAAATCAGCTTGCCGAAGTAGATGATCTTCAACTTCAATGAGCCGTCCAGCAGAAATTTTTTGTTCGAGGGTATTTGGATTAATTTCTTGTACTGAACTTGTAGAATTTACATGATCGTTATTTAATTTTTTGATGGCTTTACGAAATAGAATTTGCCATGATTTAAAGTCTTTTAAAGTTGCTTCTTTTGTAACAACACTAGCATTGTTTGAAACCTTGATACGGGCTTCTATTTTTTGCATTACGCTATCAAGGCTGTTGACTGTGGAAGTAACATAAAAAAAGTGGGTATAATCGTCATGATATGATGATCTTGGATTAGTAACTTTAAATTCAGCTTGCCTGAGTTCCCGATGAATTTCTACTGCTTGAGTTTGCCCATTACACCGCAAACGCAATCCAACTTGGTCAGCGTTTCCCAATTTTGCCTCAATTTGATATCCAAACGTCATGACAGTAGTAATCCTTGTTCAAAATGCTGTACACATATATTCCGTAATTCAGCAATACTCCGTTCGTCATGATTGTATGTGAAGAGTTCAAAATTTTGATTAACTCCCCCATCAGTTAAATTTAGTGAACCGTTAATAGCACCGTAACGACCAACGTATGCTTTGGTATGGAGTTTGGAAAGTACCCTTACCTGAATGCGATCGCTTTTGTTGCTGAGTTGTCTTAATATTGGATGATATTCTTTATCACTACCTACTGTGATGTACACTTTACCCCCATTGGCGGCCATTTGATGCAGAATGTCAAACAGGTGTAATGCTTCTTGTTTTGTCTCTACAATTTCCCCAAAAGAGACATAGTAGGGTTTTTTTAAACGTAAATTTGTTACCCAAGGTGAGACAATCCAAAACTCGTAACTGCCCTCTAATTGTGATGCTAAAATCTCATTGAGCAGAAAGTTGTAAATCATTGCCTGACCACTGAGTTGCAATTGAGTTAATTGCTTTGTCACTGGCGGAACCTCACTTTATAGGACGAACTGTTACTTGAATGACAGGTACTTCGTTTGGTCTTAAATCGTTAGGGTAGATGGTTTGAATATCAGTAATCATTGGGTAAACCATACCGGTATCTGTGTCGATGCCTGCGTCCGTCAAGTAGCTAATTGTGGCACAGAGGGACGTAAGATTATCGGTTTTTACCCGTAAATAAATCGTTTGACAGCCATTTTCCAGCAAGGAACTCATTCTGTCACAGATGCTAGCACCGCTTACAGTGCCATCTAATTCTAGGGTTTGAGGAGTGCGAACCTGATTTAACCATTCCGTCAGTAAAGGACGGTTCAGCAGATGACGGCTTAAACCTGGTGATTCGATGTCGCCACTGCGGTCGTCTAAGCAACTAGAGCAGTTGCAGCGACAATTTAAAAGCATCCGGCGTTCTACCCCTGCTTCAAATGCTTTACGTGCTTCAGGTAACGAAGCACCATATTCGGCTTCGTAAATTTCAAGTAAACGTGTTAACTCTGGATAGGGCGGTGGTTGTTTGTCACGCCTAGCTTTAACTACTTTGCGGTAAAGTAGCGCCGATGCTTCAGTAAATGTAGGGTCACGTCCTAACTGTTCAGCACACGAGGGAAGAAACTCGTGGTTAATTTCCCGAAAAATACGCCAGTTAACCAGAGGTGTATCGCCTAGTTGCTGAATGTAGTCGGGAATAAAAACCCGTAGTAAAGCTTTGAGTTGAGTTTGGCGCATAGGTATACCTAGTTGTTGCCGTACCTGTGCCATTAACTCTTCTATTTTCTTTTGGCGATCGCTAGATTTACCTGCTGCTATAATTTGATTTACTCTAGTTGCACATCCTTCTAACCAAGACTCAGGTTGTGCTAATAAATGACGCAAAAATGCTTCCTCTTGGGCAGTGATACAGCGAGTCATTTTGTTGGCAAGGGTTGTCCAGAATTTATCGGCATGGTTGCGTAGCAAGTCATGGGTTGCCCGCATTACACCAATACCCCCCATCCCAATTTCGTACAACCAGATCCGGTCAGCAGCAGTTCCCTCAAAGTCAGCGTGTAACTCAGTCCATGCTGCAACGTAATTTAGTGCCTCAACACCTGCAACTTCTTGTGCTACAGACTTGAAAGCTTGAGTCAGACTATACTGAAAGCTGTCCCGTAAGTATTGCTGATAGCGCAATCCACCGCTATGAATTTCAGCATATAGGTTCAAAAATATTGATAAGTAATCATTGTCACTCTTTATTAATTGGTAAACAGCTTGTTGATTTTTGCGGGACAACTGCTGTATCTCGTTAATTGCTTCTATCAACCAACGGTCAAACTGATTATTACCACGAGTAAACCAATCATGCAGTCCTTCAGGTGTTCCTCCTTCTCCACCACACCATCTATCTGCTATAGTCAGCAGCACATTAACAAGATATTCAGCAGCAAAGTAGTTTTCATGATATTCAACCGTGAGAACACTAACAAAGGCGTGGTGGATGGCATGATAACACAGATTTTTCTGTGTCGAAGCAGAGAATTGGAGCTTTGTTAGCAAATCGGGATTGAGGTCAAAACAAACTCCCTCCGTCAATATCTGGTATCCTAAAGCACAGTTGCTTAGACTTTCCTCATCTGCTGTAAAACCCACGACTCCACGAATTTCTTCAGTTGGTGAATTGTGGAATTTAATCGTGTACTCACTTCCCAAAATAATTCGCTGCACATCTAATAAATTAAGATTTGCAGTTTCGTCACTGTAAAAAACAACTCGTTGTATTAATTCTTGCCCTAATGGATCGCTCTTAAGCGAAGAATGACCAGGCTTAAGGGTATATGCGGGCGTGGGAGTATCACCTCGGACAGGGCGAATTGCTACCGCACTGATAGCGTTAGCCGAACAGGAATGAGCTAATGATTGTGTATCTTGCGCTGCATTCTCAGATGTACGGCTTTCAGATAACTCTCCTGTTTCTGGGTTACACCACCAAAATGATGAGTTATAGTCTCGACTAAACTGCTTGGGCTTAATCGCAGTGGGACGATATAAATTCAGAAAGTTGGTACTTTTTTTAGTAATGTCTACTTTCTTCAGCGCCCGTGTTGGCAAGTTAACTGTATTCGGAGGGTAGTTTAGGGGGCTAATTTTATAGTACCGATTAATGGCTATTCGGGGTGGTTCACCATCGGAAATTTCTGGTGGTATCCAAGTTGAACCCTCGCCACCGCGAAATGTTACATTACCTGGGATTGTTTCGCTCACCGCCAAACTGATGCTTTCAGAGTTAGGCTTTTTATTGGGGTTGTGATTATCGGGACGGTAGTCAACTTGCACCTCTGGCAAATTGATGTCAGAAAATAAATTCTCCGGTAAGTGCTTATACAACAAAGCTCTAGTGTTATTAACGCGTAGCTTGTTTTCTTGCTCAAACTGCGGATTTACCCCTTTCATCAAGCCTTCGTAGAAAATCTGGCACAAAAATCCTTCTGACTCATCGTCAAGTACCTGTTTTATCGCATCATCTGGTATTGCAAAAGTTTGTTTGAGATAATCTTTAAATTCCAGCAATACTCCCAAATCCACACTTTGCTCTATTAGATACTCATACCCTTGCCTAGATAAATTATCGAGTTCGAGGTCAATTCCTGTACGACTTGCCTGATAAGCTAACCAGTCAAAGAAAGCGTAAAACCCATGAATTCTTTGCAGGTATCGGTTTTGAGAATTGAGAGGCAGTTTTTGGAAAGTAGGGTCTGTAAGGATGTGTTCGTTACGAAACAAAAATAAGTCAGTAGATTTATAGGGACTGAGTACCGTAACTACAATCGGTCGCGTGCCAACTTTCCGTCCTCCTCGACCTTTACGTTGCACAAAACTAGCGACATTTGCAGGTGCTGTGTATTGTAAAACACACATTAATGCTTCGTCATCGTAACCAACTTCTAATGCAGTTGTTGTAATTATTAAGTCATCGTTAGGTTCGATGGTAATTGAGCGATCGCTCCCCGTTTTCCGTTTAATATTTAGAGATTCTTGACGTGCTTTATCTTTCTGGCTGAGTACCCACCAGCATTCTCCTGCTTGGAAGTATGGACAATTTAAATCTGGACTTTTACTTTTATGACAATTACAGTTACAACTAAAATTGGAACCAAAGAAGTTAGGAAAAAGTTGCCGATTAAATGGTGGGTATCGATACGCATATAATGGAATGTACCTAATTTGCCTTTGGTCAAGAGGCGTTTTTTGCGATTTATATCTTTCTCTTTCTCTGCGTTGTTCTGGTTTTATTTTCTCTGCATCTTCCATCTGGTATAACCAGCGACCTGCAATGTCTAAAGACTGGACAAAGCCAAATGTTCGGTAGCGCTTTAAGTCTGAACCTGTTGATGGTTGTGGCATTGTGTGCAGTACGCACATTGCTGTTTGAATTAAAGTTGAAATTACAGCAGTATCTTCGTTATCCTCAGCCCGGACAAATATATAGCGTTCAGCACCAATCGTCTGCATTTCATTATCTTGAGAATATACCCGTTTAATGCGAGGAGCAGGTATACCAGATAACTCAGAAATAAATTCAATTGGTTCAGAAATAGTGGCACTCAACCCTACAAATGCTAAATTACTTTGTTCGTTGCGATCGCGCTTACCCAAACGAATCCTTGCCATCAATCGTCGTAGCAGAAGTGCTACTTGAGTCCCAGCAGTTGAAGTTTGTAGGTGAATTTCATCTAACATCACAACTGAAGGCGCACAAAACTTATCATTACCAAACAGGTATTGATATTTTGTTGATAACAGCCGTCGATGAAGTGATTCTGTGGTAGCAATGAGCAAATCGGGTGGATGTTCTGCCATGACATCCCTAGAAAATTGTATAAAGGGATATCGCTTATCGCAGATAGGGCAAATTAAAGTTTTGGGATCTGTGGGACGGACGAGCAATCTTTGTTTATCGGTTTTGCAAGCCTTGCTGTCTGTACCTACACAGTAAGCAAACGGTGATAGATAACCACTGGGCTTTTCGCTGAAACTCCAGCCTCGCATCTTGGACAGTTTCTGTTGGCGATCGGGAGTTATATCCTGGAAGTCCCGTATTTGGTAAACTGCTGCACCACTTTCTACCCCAATCGTCAATTTTGAAAGATTGTGCCTTGCCAGAACTTGGTTGAGATAAAATAATACTTCAATAAAATCAGTAAGTTGATTTTCAGACAGTGCAACTCGTGGGTAGATGCAAATGGCCTTAACCCCTTCTCGACCTCGCAAACAACGTTCCAGCACCATCTTGGCGAGTACGGGTAAAAAGAAGGCGTAGGTTTTACCCGCTCCTGTGCTAGCAGTAACTACAACACCTTTTTCAATACCTTCTTGTATTTCTAACTCGATTGCTTCGAGGATTCTTTCTAAAGTTCGTTTTTGGAAGCCACTCATCTCCCGTAGCTTCGGTAGATGGGTGTCAATTACCTCTAAAAGTAGGTTTGCTGTTCGCTGTTGCTCTGTATTACCACTAAGTAAAGGTGTCATGCTCTTTTGCACTGCAATGTTCCTTCGAGGTACGCGACGAGAAGTGACACTAAACTTAATATCTGCTACTAAACGCTTGCTATTGCTGATGCGGTGCGATGCTTTGAGGTTGTTATCTCGAACAATTCTTTGACGGAGTTTTGATAACAACCTTACAGTTTCTGCTATTCGACTGCGAAAAATCCAGTCATCAGGAGACTCTACCTGGTTAAACCGGATAATTTGCAAGTCATTTGCAAGTTGTGCTAAAGCCTTTCTGAGTGCTTCTGTTTTTTCTTCAGCAGTTAATACAATGTCTTCGGAGGGTTTGAAATTATCAATTACTTCAACCCCTGCCATTGTTACATCGTAAATGCCATAGGCAACTTGTTCTGCTTCCCGTTGTTCAATGAAAGTCAGAACTTCATCAGCCAGCTGTTTAATGGTGTCAGAGTCTAAGCTCATGGTTTTTGGACTGTAAGGTAGATGAACCTAGTAAGCCAGAATTAGTTAATTTCGCATCAGATGACAACCTTTAGCTGTCCTCACTTTTTCTCCGACCCATACTTAAACGGGCAGTTCTGCGTTGTTCAAGAAGTTCGTTACGTAGCAAATTTTGCTTTTCATCGTCTTGCCAATCACTAATCAATCGCTTTAGTGCTACATTTACGATGTCTTGTACGGTTGGGGCATCGCTAGTTCGATTTGGAGCAAGCATTTGCTCACATGAGTGTCTAATTGTGTACAACTGAGGATAAATTTCATCTGGAATCCGTGCTTGGTGAGGCAATAGTTTTACCGCTGCTACATATCTCACCCCAGCATAAATACACAAACATAATTTTTGCTACCATGTATGCTTGTATCCAAGCTTAGGAAAAATTAAGTTAACCTACAGGAAAAGCGAAGTAATGTTTGAATTGGTTATCAAAGGCGTGCCTGTACAACGCGGTCAGGTGTGCGAGCATATGAGTTATGTCGCCAGCATCACTTTTGGAGATGTTGCACGATTGCTGAATGACGGTCATCTCTATATCCCGAATATCCCAGATTTACCGGACTTTGCCCAACGCAAACTTAACGTGACACGGGTTAAAGCAATAGCCCGATATATCCTGGAAACTTACCAGGATGGAACTACCTTTTTCCCGCCAATTTGCGTTAACGTGCAACCATCGCCAACTTACAGAGATGGTAATATCTACCTTCCTTACCATTCTGTTAGTTTGCGCTTAACAGACGGTCAGCATCGATGCTATGGCATTCGTCAAGCGTTACAGGACATTGAAGAACATGAGTCAGAGTATGCAATTATCCTGTCAAAGTTAGAAATAGGCGTGTTGATATACGCAGGCTTGACGCTGGAGGAAGAACGCCAAGCATTCCGCGACCAAAACCTTTTAGTACAAAGACCAAGTGTATCGCTCTCACATCTATTTGATCAGCGATCACCTACAGTTTTTATTGCTAAAGAACTGATCCAAAAGATTCCCCAGTTCAATAACAACGTAGAGATGGTTGAAACTAGTTTAGGTAAACACAACCCTAAACTTCTGACACTAGCAACTTTGGTTGCTGCAACCCAGCATATGTTTCCACATTTGCAATCAAAAGAGAATTTAGAATCTTTAATTGACTGGGCTACAACATTCTGGACAGCAGCAGCAAACGCTATACTCCAAAAACCTTGGAGTATAAAAGGTAAAGAAGAACGGGCAGCTCAGAGACAAGAGTCATTAGCGGTGAGCGCTCCCATCTTTCAAGCATTAGGTATGTTAGCCCATGATTTATATCAAGAGGGTGTTCCAGCAGAAAACCTCGCCCAGTGGCTAAGTAGGCTACAAGAAATAGACTGGAAACGTAATAATCAACTATGGCAAGACCGAGGTGTTACACAAGTTGGGAGTCAGGGAGAAGCTATTGTTTCAAATACTAAAACGACTATTAGTGCTTGTCATCGAGTTTTACGAGAATTTGTAGGTGTTACACCCGTAAGTGGCATTATCTAAGCCAACTGTTAGTTCTAAAACCTCCTGAAAGCCATTTCTGTCACGAAACTTACTGTCATATTTCTCATTCCACCACAGCCAACCTGTAGAATCTGCCCAGACTTTGTGCTTTCTCAATACTTCTGTGCGAGTTAACGCTAGTCCCCCTAAGACAAATTCTGGTCTGCTCCAAGCGAGAAGTTCATCGAACTCCTTTGTAGACAGACCAAATTTTAAGCCTGTAGTTCTAGTTTTATCAACTTTCAACAATCCTCCCAAAGCAATGTAATCATAACCAATGTCCCGATAAGCACTGATTAGAGAAGCTAGGAAGCTTTTGGGTGAATCATAATGAGGAGGACAAGAATTTAATTGAGGAACAAGTTTTTTTTGCCAATTATAAATTGAATATCCTACTTGAACAACACCAATCAAAGTATAGTTTCTTTGCTTTTCCCAATACTCTTCCCAGGTTAGTCTGGCTAAATATAGTGACAGTAATGGCTCTCCAAAAATATCTTGTGTAAAAATAAAATCAGGCGAGAATTGATCGCAGCGTTCTAGATATTCTCTGACTTGATGCCGCAAATGCTGTTCTGAAGCAAATTTTCGTTTACGCACCCAACGATTATCAAGGTACTCAGAATGCGTTTCATAATACCAAGGGCAATCTTGATTTCTAAAAACGCCACTATCTATAAAAAAGGGTTTTCCAAAATCACGAATATTTCTTAGAAGACTTTTATTAGATGAAATAGGTGCGAGAATCCCATAATTCCCTTCTAAATTCTTTAATCTGTTGAATAAACCTAACCAGTCTACTGAAAAGACAGGGAGGAATTTCTGCTCAATATTCATATTTATCTTAATAAAGTTAAATTGAGTTTATCTTAACTCTATATCAAATTTATTATTCAGTACTATCAACATTAAAATTATCAAGATTATTTTCAGTCTTGAGAAATTCTTGAAAACGCTTATAAAACACATAAGTATTGTGAAAACCGCGTCTACGGTTGCGGTCATTACCACGAAAAATTATTGTTTCTACTCCGTAGTCTTGGCAGATTTTACACTCACATTCCTGCCAAGGTTTTACTTCTAATAATTCCCTATATAATCGAGTGTGTTGCCTTAAACGTCTAGCTTTAGCTGTTGGGTTTACTTTACCGTTGCGAGGTAATTCTAATAACTCATCGTAAGCAAGTAATTTATCAAGAGATTCATCTAGTGATATATTGCCTTTATCGTATTCCCGAATAGCTTTCAGTGCTTCTTGCTCAAGCTGCTTTAGAGTTTCGCGTTCATAACCTGACGATAGCAAATACTTAATTCGTTGTGACTGCTTATCTACAAAAGGAATACGGACAGCAGCGTAGGCTTTACCACTTAAAGTATGATAGTTTTCTATTGCATCAAACCAAGCTTTACGTAATGGACTTGCTGAGTCAAAACTAGTTACTCCTAAATGGCGAAAATAAGGAAGAGCATCAATCCGCCCTACTCCAAATAAATGTAATCTAGTTTTGGGTGTTAAATGCTGATAAACTTCTTTCAAAATTTCTAAAATTTCTATGGTTCGTGTCCTGGCAACTCCTCCTATAGCAATATAGTCATATCCCATTTCAACCAGGGTTTTTACTGCATCAGCATAAGTTTCAGGACTCCAACCTTGAGCTACACCAATAGGAGTAAAATTGTATCCAATTTTCTGATGTTTTGATATGAATTCTTCTGCATTTCGCAAAGTCAAATCGTAGCGCTTCTCTCTAACTCCAGGCTCTGCAAATGGGCCTACAATTAGATGGTCAATACTTACTCCGTAATTAAATTTTAATTTTTCATAATAATCTAGAATTTCTACTGTGTTATAAGGAGGTTCTTCCTGCTTAATATATCCAAAAGCTCCACAATCTCCCATGATTTTATCTTGAAATTTTATAAAATTATGAATACCTCCTATATTTTCTATGTCTGCTCTTTTACTTTTTCTTTTATCAACAACTACTTTAGATACTAGAATTCCGTGATAATTAGGTTTTGAATATATTTCATGAGCATATATATCATCTCTATATGCTTTCCGATTTAGGCTAAATTCATCTTGTAAAAAGTCATAACCAACATCTACTTTATCATCCCATTCAGGAATGAAATACTGCATTGCTAAATGCGTGTTAACTGCCAATGGTAATTCTAAATAAGTAGATAAATCTTCTTGTAGCAATTTGTTATTTTTTGCTTGCTTTTTTGTTTTAGATTTTTTTTCTGTTAATAATGGAATTTCTAAAGGCAGTTCTAATTGATAAGGCTGGTTATTTAAAATTTGCTCTAATGTTTGGGGATTATTATGTAGTTCTTCCAATAAATCAGGTTTTTCTCTGATTTCAGTAGCAATTAACTTTAGTAATTGTCCTTTCAATCCTACTAAAGCACAGCCAAAGCGCGATGCATCTGCATTAGAAAAAGTTAATACTTCTGATTTGGCATTGCCTGAAATTATACAATCTAGACTTTTATTGGAAGCTAAAAATATTAAAGTCTGATTTTGATGAGTCTCAACAGGTAAGTTTAAAGCTCTGAGGTATTTATCTCCCAATAATACAAACACTAAATCATATTCAACAATTGCTTGCTGAAAACTTTCATGTATTTTAATAAAATTTGCCCATGAATAAATTTCAGCACTTTTCATTGAGTTAAAAGTGACGGAGTAAGGGACAATAACTTTGTCTTCAGTGATTAGCCCATAACCTGCTGAGATGATTTTTACATCTACCGCTTCTTTTCCAAAGCGCGATCGTAGGATATCTACTCCCTCCATTACCCGTAGATGTTGCAGCCCTGTGTACATCTGGCCAGACGGACAAGAGAATTTTGTAAGTAATTTTGTGCGTTCTGTTAATCTTTCTGTGTCTTTAAAATCTTCTATTGTTAGTTGGTTTGCTGGTTTAAAACGCTTTTCTCCTGTACAAGAAGTAATAATCAGTATACGAGGGCGTGAAATTATGTTAGTTGAAACCAAGGGTTTTGTTAAGGAGGATTTAGTCATCTTCATACTCTACCCAAGAATTAGGTGTTTCAGACATTGCAACCTTTAACTGCAAATCAGATGGCACTCGCTTCTTGGTTACGTCATAAATATATTTAGCAATCATATCCCCCGTTGTTTCATACTCAGAAGGCATGACCTCATTAAGAACACAATGATCAAGTCCTCCTTTTGTTACATCTTGCTTTGCCCAACGCAAAGTTTTGAAATCAACAACCATGACTGGATGAGGACAATGTTCTGAGGAGTTCAGTTTTGATGATGTTGCTTCAATTCGGACTTTGTAATTGTGTCCGTGCATTCTACCACATAACCCATCATAATCTTTAATGTAATGAGCGCTATTAAATGTAAATTCTGTTACTAATCCCCACTTAGGCATCTTAAATCTTTTGTTGCTTGCTCCGTTAATCGCTGTCTGTAATACTTGTGGGTTTGTCATTTTTTTATCTAAGTGTAAAAGTCCCGCTCACATGAGATGGATAAAGCTTAGAGAAAAGAATGTCTTTGAAATGCCTGTCAAAAGCAATAGGCTATGACGCTTCGTCTTTTGATTCATCTGGTACATAAACTAACAACTCACCAGGTTGGCACTTAAGAGCTTTGCAGTATTTCTCTAATGTCTCTCTCTCCAACCTGTCTGGCATTACACGAATATTTTTGTGCTTGCTGATGGTTACAGGGTGCATACCTGTCATCTCGGCAAGCTCTTTATAATCTATCTCTCTATCAGCCATTAATACAGCCAAGCGCCACTTGATCGGCATTGATTCTTCTAAAAGTATCAGCATATCTAACTTACACCTCCTTGCGTTTGCCCCTTTAGTAGCATCGACTATCATGTAAATCTTAGCAGAAAATATATTAGTCTTAGCCTTGATTTTGTTAGTCGTAGCGACTAATATGATAATTACAGGGAAAACAAAAGACGACCGCCTACAGCCTGAGAAACTTACGCGATCGCCTTTCGACCTTATATTCAAGGAAATTCTATTATGACCTATCAAACCTATTCACAGCAAGCACTCTCCCGTTACACCCTCCCTCACCTCAAAAGAATTGCCAGTGAACTAGGCGTTACACCCACCGGGGACAAGAGAGTGGCTGAGACTTGGGTAAACGCAATCATTAATCACCAATCCGCCCAGCTTGAAAAAGTCACTGATGCCACTGAACTTAAGACTGAAGCTGAGAACACCACAGATACTAAGGTTAACGCCAAGATTGAAGTTAAAGAACTTACGACTGTAGAAATCTCCTCTTTCGATTATGAGATTTACGCAAATAGCAAACTAATCGCTTCCATAACCCATGATGACACCCACTTAACGCAACGCTGGGTAGTTATGGTCAACGATAAAGAAGTATTTCGTGCCACCACCCCAATGCGCTGTCATCGCTACATCTGCACTCACTACAAAGACGGCACATTGCCAGTGCAAGAACAACAAGCAACACCTTGCACCTCCGAGAATCGAATCATGGCGCATATCTTCAATGAGTGCCAGAAGTACGGGTTTGAAATCCTCGACGACGGGATTTACCAAAACGGCGTGAAGCTGGGACAAGTCGGTTACACGAACGGGAACTGGTGGGTGATTCGGGGTAATTCTGCCCACCAGCAGTACTCTGACTCAGTTTTTGACGCAGTGCGGTTGCTGTCGATGGTGTCTGAGTTAACCGACTGCGAACAACTGTTAGACCTGCCATTTGACCAACTGACCACCTTGGATTGGCAGCAATTACAGAATTATGAACCAGTACCCGAATTAGTCGCGGCGTAGGGAAACAGTGGGCATCTAAGCCCACTCATTACCTATCCAATAGCGTACTAGTTTCAAATATAACCACCCAATGCTGGAATAACTTCAGTATTTTCTCCTCATCCCTATTACTACGCTCTCTGCATAAAAACGGGGGTAAAGCACCTCTGCATCGCGTTCAGTTCACTAATTCAATTATTCAGTATTTGTTAGATAAAAAACTGGTGCAGATACAGAATACCGGGTGCGGTTTTTTGTTAGAGATTGCTGAAGATTGTTGAATTAAACATAAGAATTAGGAGTAATGAAAAATGCCTCATCCCAATCTGCATACTTTGGTTGCTGCTGCAAAATTTATCCTCAGCGAGATTGACAGACATCCTGATTTCAAGGCTATTAACTATCATCCTGACTTGACAATTGGTGATGCTCAAACTGCACTGTCTTATTTGCAATGTGAACTAGACGGCAATCAAAAGACTGGAACTGAATCAGAGACTTGTGCTTAGTACAAAAGCAATCGCCTTCAATTGTGTCGTTAGTAGGGCGATTGCTATTGCTACATAAACCTCATTATTCCACACTTCATTAACTATGAATACTGAAATCAAACTAGGTCTTTGCAATCCACCAGAACCCATCTATCTCTATGTCAAGAACGCTGAATTAGGCGGGGAATCATATCTCTGGTATCGCTACGACATCGATAAGGATAGAACTATCCCTGTACAACAAAGAGGGTTAACAGGATATTTATTAGAGTTGCGATTGACAACTAGAGAATTAAAGGGTAAGGACAATCTGAAGTTAGATATTGTTGTCAGCGCTGATGAACTTTATGTTATTAGAACTGGGCTAGAAACCAACTTCGCTAAAAGCTTTCTTTTGGCTGCATCATTAGTCCAAGACTTTGATAAAACACTGATTATTGCTGCTACTGCTGGTGAAGAAAACACGGTCTTCTGCAATCTTTACGATGCAGCGACTAAAACTAAAATTAAAAGGGAATGGAATAAAGATGTAGACTGGGCAAGCATCATCCATGATATCCAATCTCTTTTAGATGGTACATCCTCAACTATTCCACCAACGCCGAAACTTAGTGGAGTAAATCAATCAATCCACCCACAAGATTTACGAATAAGAAATATTCGTACTTTACTTGATTATCCATTGGATTTAGTTAAAGAGTGGTTGCAGTTTCAAGATGTTGAACGTCCAAGCTTACTTAATATTACCAAGGTGAATGAACTTATCAAGTCGATGTGTTTGGCTTGGGCAGCAGACAAGTGTGAGCATCCCAACTATGCAGAGTCTTCATATCAAAAGCAGGTTATTGAAGCTGTTGTTAATGGAACTGATGAGTTAACAGCAATCAAGATATGGATGCAGCAGCTAGCAACAGTAAAAACTGGGGTGGCTTGAAGTTAAGAAAGAAGGCGGGGGTAGGAAATAAGCAAAGAATCTCAAAGTTTTTCTGACCCCTGAATTCTAATTTTTAAATCTTCTCTGTGCATCAAGTTTTGGAGAGGTTTTATGGCTAAAATTTTGACTGATTATAGCAATTATACTTGTCATCAAATCGCCAGTATTCTTCGTCTAAATTTATCAATTGTACGCCTCTGGATTAATCGCGGCTGGCTCAAGGCGGATAATCGTTCTCCTAAGTATTACGAAGTTAGGACTGGGCATCTCAAACAGTTTCTAGAAAATCCACCACATCAAATTAAAAAACGGATTGCATCTCTTGATTCCGAAGCCATTAATTATTTAGTGGGGAGAAAAGGATGAGCGAACAAATTACTCCCCTTGAAACCCAAAAAGTCCTTGATCTCTGCTCTGGTATTGGCGGTTTCACCCTTGGTCACACAATCAGCGGCGGTTTTGAAACCGTGGCATTTTGCGAGATTAACTCTTACTGCCAACAAGTTCTAAATCTGCGCTTTCCACAAGTTCCAATTATTCCCGACATGCATGACATTACAACTGAGTCTCTTACCAGAGTCGGAGTTACAGAAGTTGATGGCATCATCGCCGGACTCCCCTGCCCTCCCTTCAGCCTTGCGGGAAAACAAAAAGCATCAAAAGACGATCGCAATCTGTTCGGAGAGTTCTTTAGAATCCTTTGCGAGATTCGACCGCAGTGGGCAGTTGTTGAAAATGTACCCGGACTGCTCGTTGCTGAGGGAGGTGAATTTTTCAGTGGTGTACTCTGGGAGTTTGCCCAGAGCGGGTTTGATGTACAGTGGGGAATTGTTTCGGCTGCCTCCGTGGGAGCCATTCATAAAAGAGAACGAATCTGGATTATTGCTACCAACTCACAAAGCTCAAGACGGGGAACATCCTGGAGTCAGTACGAGAAAGAGTGGACAAACGCTGCATCTGTCGGCGGCGGTGATGTTGGTAACTCCTCAACAAACAGATTGCAGCGACAACATTCAAGGGAACCGAAACAAATCCCCTCAGTTGAATATGGGGCGATCGCTCAATGTACATCTAGTGGAGGCGATGATGGGTTTCCCACAGGGCTGGGTGGATGTCTCCTTACCCACACAGGACTTACAGATTGGCTGTGTGCTGCCACAATCCCCGGCTTCAGTCGGCTCAGTCGTAGAGAAGTTGCAGCGCTTACGCTCTTTTGCCAACGAGAATATGGCCAACTCTATGCACAATACCTTGCCGTCAGAAGACAACATAAACAACAACTGATGGCTCTGGGTAACGCGATTGTTCCTCAATGCGCTGCACTCGTGTTTGACCGATTGAAACAGATTCTATCTCAACAACAAAAAAACTCATGATTGACCAAATCACTATCCTCGAAACTTGTTGGTATATGTCCCCACCTTGGGGTAATCAAATCCCTCCCCTTGAGGTCAATCTTTTTGAAAGAGTCTACCTCAAGAATTCCAGAACATTTGGTTATTGCTGCGGTATCCATTGGCACAAAGACAGATGGATGTATGCAATTGCTACGGACAACGAAATCATTTCTGCCTGGGGATGCGATTTCATTGGTACGGGTAGGCTACAAGCTCACACTCTGGCTAAACCTGAATTCGTGTTGACACAAAGAGTGATGCTGAGTACTGCTGGCGATCGACCAAACCATCGCATAGTTCTGGGGATTGAGCAGCAGAACGATCATTGGTTTTATCTCATCGAATGCATGTCTCCTTTGTTGGGCAAGCCGATCACAGCAGCGAGTCGCTTTAGTTATGTCAGTCAACAAGATTTGGTACGGGCGGTGGCATGAATGTTTTTCAGTAATTAACCGTTTAAAAAATAACCAAAGCATTAATCACGTTGACATGCGATCGCTTCACACATCAAAAACTGGGAGAAAGTATGAATTCACTCACGTTTCAAATTAAAGACGAATTGGGATTTTGTACCCGTAGTAGTGATGGGGTCAGTGGAATGACGGTGAGAGCTTTATCCAATTTCTGTGGACTAGCCGAAGGATCTAGCTCTGCCATTTCTAATCTGCTAACACAAATTGAGAATTCTGACCCGGAAACGAATCACCTTCCAGAAACGCTAAAACCATTTGCTGGTAAACGTTTGAGGTTGGAAACGAACGACAGTCAAAATAGCTTGTTCGTGATTGACGAACTTTGTCACACTATTCTGGAATACTACGCAGTTGATGCAAGGAAATACAAAGGTAAGCAAGTCGCCCTCAACAATTATCGGATGATTGCCAGGGCAGGACTGCGGGTATTCATCTGGTCGCAAACTGGTTATTCACCACAAACTCTCAGTGCAGAGCAGTTGGCATTACTCCAAGCTATCCCTGCTATACAACAGGCGATAACTTCGTTAAGCTCCGCTAACGCTGACCTCCAAGCCCAAATCCAAAATCTACTGCCTCAAACAGCCGACTTCATGCCCCCCGGTTGGGATATCGAAATCTGGCGGAAGCTACCCCCACAGGACAAACGACATTTCCGCTTTTTGTACCGCCGCCGTCGCTTTCGTCCGTCTCAACATGGACAAGATGAACCCCTGGCGTTACCTGCTACCACCACCGAACAGTTGAAGCAACGACAATGGGCGGAAGTAGAACAATTGGTTGGCGAAACCTCACCCCAAGAACAGCAGCGCTTAGAACTAGCAAAACAAAAGGCATTACACCAACTTTTATCCCAAGGAGAACAAGAAAATGACGATTCAGATGTCCCTTTTTAATGAACTAACCCCGGCTTTACCAGTCACTTACTACCCAGATTTCTTGAGCAAACAAGAGGCCAACGAATTGTATCAGCACTGCCTTGGGCTGCAATGGAAACAAAACCAAATAAAAATGCTGGGGAAAACTATGCCCGTTCCTCGTTTGGAGTTGATGTATGGGGATGAGGGCTGTGATTACCTCTACTCTAAAAGCGTACTACTCAAACCCCTGCCTTGGACAGAACCACTGGCCAATTTACGTGACAAGATTACCGCTGCTACTGGGTACAGCTTCCGCATCGTAATCGGCAATCAGTACAGGAGCGGTCAAGACGGTATCGGCTGGCACTCTGATAATGAGGCATCGATGGGGCTTGAGCCAGTGATCGCATCAGTGAGCCTGGGGTCGGTTCGTAAATTCCAAATCAAACCTATAGGGAAAAAGCCTACTGATTTTTGGTTGGAACACGGGAGCCTGCTCGTGATGCAAAGAGGCTGTCAGTCCACCCATCTGCATCAAGTTCCCAAGACGAGCAAGTTTGTTACCACGAGAATCAATCTAACCTTTCGTCCACACATTGGGGGCAAATAAATTTCTGACATTGCCAGTTGCTCTGTTTTGAGTTCCAACTAAATTTTTCCAAATAGTGTAATATCTGAGTGCCTTAGTTCAGGTGTACTACTAAATCCCTTTACAAGCGATCGCAACAAGTCCTGAACTTCTTTTAACGGTTTTTAACCAGTGCCTATTTTTTGAGTATTCCAAAGCGGTATGCCTCCATACCTGCTTACTTTTTCATGCGCCTATTACTGGAGGAAATATGACTATAACAGCGACTAATCTTGAATCTCATCATTTAACAGAATGGTTAAATAGTGGCGTTGACGAAGAATTGATTGATCTGAATGTGCGATCGCTAGACAGTAACGTACCATACGAATATCTGTTGTACAGCCCTAACATCTCCCGCCGTAACGACGGGCGGCTACGAGACAGGGACTTAAAGAAATACCAGCACATTGAACTAGGCGGCTGGTGGTGCAGTGGCGTTGACCCCCTCAACAACTACAAATTGATGATCTGGGGTTGCTTCAAACCCGACCATCCCCGACGCGATCGCCAGAAGATCCACAAATTCATCAAGTACGAACATCCATATAGAGAAGAAACACGAGCTTTCTTTCTCTTAGTACCGAATCGCATTTGGGTGAAAGTTTCAAATCGTAGTGGTATTCCTATCACCCAAGAAGATTTAGAACATCCGGGTGGTTTCTGGCATTGGGTTTGGCGGCATAATGTGCCAGTCACAATTGTCGAAGGGGTTAAAAAAGCAGGGGCGTTACTCACTGCTGGTTATGCCGCGATCGCAATTCCTGGGGTGAACGCTGGCTATCGCACACCCACTGATGAGTACGGTACAGCCAATGGTAAACCATACCTAATTCCCGACTTGAAGCATTTCGCAACACAGGGGAGAATTGTCAACATCTGCTTTGACCGCGATACCAAGCCGGAGACTGTTCAACGGGTGAGAACTGCCATCAGTCGTATGGGTCGGCTGTTGGTTGCTGAGGTTGTTCACTTCGAGTTCTAGACTTACCAGGGCCAGAAAAGGGAGTTGATGATTTTATTGTTGCTCAAGGTCAAGATGCCTTTCACGCTATCTACAATACTGCCGAAGCATTGGAGTTATGGGAGATTAAGCTGTTCACTTTGTTGACCTACCCGCCATCAATCGCACTCAACCAACGATTCTTAGAAGGGCTAATTGCTCCTATTGGCGAAAAACTAATTGTCCTCAAAGCTCCCAAAGGCACGGGCAAAACTCAGTGGTTAACCCATGAGGTTGCCAAAGCACACGACCAGGGGCTGCGGGTACTCATCATTACCCATCGCATTCAATTGGGTGAGGCATTGTGCGATCGCTTCGGTGTTAACTATGTCACTGAAGTTCGCACAAATGAAACTGGCGATTTGTTGGGCTACGGTGTCTGTGTAGACTCGTTGCATCAACAAAGTCAAGCTCATGTCAACCCTAACGACTGGTCAAATGATGTCATTATTATTGACGAGTGCGACCAAGTTTTCTGGCATTTGCTCAACTCTGGGACAGAAGTCCAAAAGCGACGTGTCTCTATCCTCAAAAACCTCAAATCTTTGATTCAGAATGTCTTGGGTAGCAATCAGGGAAAGATTTACTTATCTTCTGCCGACTTGTCAGATACCGATGTCAAGTACGTTCTTTCTTTGGCAGGAGAATATCGCGTCAATCCGTTTGTGATTGTAAATAACTATCAGCCCCAGTCTGGCAAGTGCTACAACTATTCTGGCAATAACCCCAAGAATTTGATTGCTGCTCTTGATAAGGCGATCGCCACTGGAGGATACTATTTATTATGCTGTTCTGCTCAGAAAGCTAAATCTAAATGGGGAACCCAGGCGCTAGAAGAACGTTTTCGTCGTAAATTCCCACACATTAAGATTCTACGAATTGACAGTGGTTCTGTGGCTGACCCCACCCATCCGGCTTGTGGGTGTATTGCCCATCTCAATGAAATTCTCACACAGTATGATTTAGTAATAGCCTCTCCCAGTCTAGAAACTGGTGTATCAATTGACATCAAGGGACATTTTGATGCAGTGTGGGGGATTTTCCAGGGAGTGCAACCTGTTAATTCTGTACGGCAGATGTTAGCACGATTACGCGAAACTGTTGAGCGTCACGTTTGGGTTAGCAAGTACGGTATGGGTACTGTGGGTAATGGTTCAACCTCAATCGGAGGATTATTGCGGAGTCAACACGTTGCCACACAGGCTAACATTGCTCTGTTGTCGCCAGCTGACAATTGTGACTACAGTTTTATCGACCAGAACTTTCAGCCGGAGTCATTACAGACCTGGGGGAAACGTGGCTGTGTAATTAATACCGAAATGAGGCGCTATCGAGAGTCTGTGATTGAGGGATTGGTTGCGGATGGCTATACGGTGATTGATGCAGAAGACGTAGAAGATGATGAGGGTGGAGAAATCATCAAGTCAGTTAAAGAAGCCTCTAAGGAATTATATGCTACTGAATGTCAGGCGATCGCTAATTCTGTTGAGGTGTCTGATGCCGAATTGAAGAAGTTGCAAGACAAACGTGCGAAAACTCCTATTGAACGACATCAGCAGCGCAAGGCTGAATTGTCCCGGCGTTATGAAGTTGAAGTGACACCCGAATTAGTAGAAAAGGACGATGATGGGTGGTATCCTCAACTGCGGCTGCACTATTATCTGACACTGGGGCGGGAGTTTTTGACAAAACGTGATGCCAAACGAGCCAAGGCACAGGCTGAGGCTGGGGAGAATTCGATTTGGAAGCCCGACTTTAACAAGGGGCAGATGTTGAGTGGTGTCTTTATTGTTGGAGAAACTTAACTTATTGCAGTTGATCGCGTCTGGGGAACAGTTGAGGGGTTCTGATGAGAGGATGCAGGAGTTGAAGGCGATCGCGCTACAGCATCGGTATCTCATCAAGACTGCTCCTAAAACAATTGCGAATTGCGTTAGCGAAGCGGTAGCGAGTCCTCGAGCGTCATTGCGAATTGCGAATTGTTCTGTGTCAGTCACTAATAATATAGATATACCAACATGCATCACTGACACAACATTACCCGATATTCCCCAAACATTAAATGAAACTGCTGTCGGGTGGAAGGGATTGAGACTTGAAGCTGCGGCAAGGGTTAGAAAGTGCTGGTCGGTTCTACACTGAGTTAGTCTCCAAAATCGGTGAGGCGGTCGGCGTGGCTGATGGTGAGCCAATATGGAACTCCTATTTGGGACAGTGGCAAGTCTGGGTGAGCTTTGGGGACGGTTGTCGGGCTGTGGGGTGCGATTGGTTAGTTACGGTGTAGGGAGCGAGTAGTTCACTGAAGGATACTAATAGAAGCCAGATTCGTGTTATGTTAGTGGCCCGACGATAACTCCAAAAAAATAATTGAAACACTGAACAAAAGTAGAGGTGGAGGGAATTTTGATTTTCTAGTTGGTTCCGCTCTTATTGAACATGACTTTTGGTAAATACAATTAGTTCTTTAGCTGCTACAAGTATACGTATTAACAACCTGATGAAACATTTAGTGCTAGGAGCTACAGTACTCGTCGCCACATCTGGATTGATGATTGGAAGTCCTCAAACCCTTCTGCTTTAACCTGGAAGTGGAATTATTCTGGTGCAGGTATAGATGCGAATGGTAGCTAACGACCAGCTCACCGTTACCCGATGCGGAACCACACACAATCCCCACGTTGGTTGAGCCGAAAGTTGGAATGCACCTGCCCTGTCTGGAAGTCGCGCGGCGGTGAACCCGCCACGCGATTGTACCTCGTTGCACAGCGCCTCGATGGCCGGGTCGTCGTCTGGCCTATCCTCTTCGATGAAATACGACCTCAAGCACTCGAACTTGAGCGACTCAACCAGCACGCCGTAAGTCCAGAGAAAGTCGTAGTTTTTGGCATCTGCGATTTGGGCTACGACCTCACTACCGAGTTCCAAGTGCCAGCGGACGACTGATGCCATCAAGTTAATGCGGTTAAAGGGTTTCTCAGTACCTTAACGAGTGTTTCAGCATAACACTTACCGAAGAGCCAAAAATTCATGGACAAAAACATCGAAAAACACCTATTTGAAGACGATAATGGAACCAACCATCGAACAACTCAAAGCATTCTTTGATTTTTGCGTTCGTACTAGCAACCTTCTACAAAATATAGAATTAGTTAGATACGATGAGAGAAACAAAAGAATAGCTGTTTTGGTAGGACAAACAATTGAAGTAGAAATACTTAGCAGTGGAGAGGTATTGATCCGATGAGCGATTATTTAAGTCTGTCATACGATAAATTAAAACAATACATCAAAACCCATCCCCAAGATGAAGAAGCATTTCAGCATTTTTTATCATTAATGAGAGAAAAACCAGGAGTGGTTGTAAAAGGTGGTGAAGCCGTGGAAGCCGAACTTAGAAAGAGGCTTTCATCTTGACGGATTTTGAGCAGAAAACTTGTTTTAATTGAGAATTAAAACCCGATCTAACTTTGGAGCATCGCTCCCTTGTTGGGGCTAGTTCTTCCCCCTACACCCCAGAACCCGCGAGTGTTTCCAAACATAATCGGTCTTTTGACAGGCCAATTTACTTAATTGAAAGACATCGCATATGGTTTTGCTAATTCACTGATCGTGTGTCCCCTTTTCGATACACGCTTGAGAATATCTCTGCGTGTTGCATCGGCCAGAGCGCCAAAAACCATGTCAAGAGCAACATTTGATTCAACCATATGGTTGAATGATAACCCAACATACATATTGCGTCAAGTATCCTAATCATTCAATCTTGAGTTGGGTGCAGTTGTTTAAAGAATTACTCAGTACACAAAGAGCGCTCATCGCTCTTTGTGTAATGCTCTCGTTCGAGGATATAGATCCGACCAAGTTTGGTCAACTGATTGCAATTGCGCCCGATTGGGTGCAGTGGATAAGGTGAGTTTTTGGGTTGTTAGCTCAAACCAATTTATCAATAATTCTTCTGTTGCTCATCTACAAAACACCACAGCCATTCTTCTCCTAATTCTGCTGAACTAATAACGGGATGTCCAGTCCGTTCATAATGACGGCGTGCATGTTGATTTTTGGAAGAGTCGCAGCACAGCATCTTACCACAGGTCTGGCAAATACGCAGATGCACCCAACGCTCATTGAGCCGAATACAATCCTCACAACGAAACACGGGATAGTTGGCTTTGTGAATCAGGTTTTCCAGAGTTAGTTCATTGAGATGTTGGCAGGACATAGAATTTTGCTGTGAGTAGATGAGTTAGAACAGTGCCGTTGAATACTTGCATTTCTAGGCTAATTAAGATGAGCGCCTCCCTCTCTGAGCTTGTCCGCAAAATAAACTGCGTGTTCACCTGTACCACTAGCAATCTCCAAAACCATACCACTCTCAGGTAATACCTTTAAAAGTATTTCTAAAATTGGTTCGCGGTTGCGCTCGGTAGCTGCTGCATATTTTCGTGCGTCTTGTGGTGTCATCCGTATCGTTGTCAATACCTGATTTTATCCTAATAGCAATTAAGCTCATTGCAAAGATCGGTATGTTGGCATTCGTGGTATTCCCGTTGTCATGCTCTTTAAGCAAAGCAAGTTAATAGAAACAATGGTCGGTGTTAAACCCTATGAATAACTTAGCAGCACCCTCGATAAATATTTGAATTGATATTATTTGAGCGTGATTCTGGAGTTTGAGAACGTTGACGCTCTAAAGTTTGGTCAAGGGACTTGCAGCTGTTCCCGATTGGGTACAGTGGATGGGGTGAGTTGTCAGGTTGATTTGGCGATCGCGCTGCTGTTACCCTCCTTACAACAGTGCTGTTGCTAAGTCTAATGATATTTCTGCAAGTGAGTATCGCGCTCGTAAGAGCAAAGATTACTTGAAACCTGAAGAAGTCTATGAATGTGAGAAATTTCGGATTCGAGACTCTTATGGGATGGAGGTGAGTGAGGAATTGGTGGAGAAGTTGATTCGGGCGATCGCGTCTATGGAAGCTATATTATCAGAACCAGGTGGTACTGTTGTCGATCCCCAAAGCAATAGGGAATACCCTTCCCCACCCAAGATTGTTGCGGATAAAGACCGCTCCGAACGAGACAAATTACCCTTATCTATGGACTGGGGGAATTATTCAGCTCGTTGGTTAGCGCGATTCAATCTAGGACTGCATGATATATTGAAGCGTTTAGTGAAGGGAGAGGAAATTACCGCCGACGATCCTCAATTGGTGAGAATGACAGAGATTGCCATTCAGTGTGCTGCTCATATCAAGGCGATTCTTGGGTTTACGGTTCCTGCCGACTGTCAGCCTATTTGGTTACTTGCCACTCTGGTCGAGCAGTTGGGATTGAAGCTGGCAAATCGCAAAGAAGGGCCTCGTGGGGAACAGGTAAAGATTTATTCTCTGGCGAAAGGGGAATTGGTGTTTGCACTTCATGTAATTGCTCATCGGGAGCAGAAACGCGCTAGGCAATTCGCAACTCGCGGCTTTTCGCTGCTTTTCGCAATTGTTTTAACTGCGAAAAGCAGCGAACTGGAAATTGCGAATTGTTTGGTATCCACCCCCCCGATATTGGTATAGGAAATCCCCATTGTGAGGGGGTGGATACTACGGATTTTGATCCAAATAATGGTGACCGCTCTCTCGTTCAAGCCTGTGCCCAGATGTTGAGGGATGGTATTCACCAGGGAGTGGAGGCAGTCAAGGGTATCCTTAAGCGCTGGAGTACAGATTTGCGCTGGTGTGCGGTGCTGTTACTGGAAGAAACAGCAGCCCAGCAACTGCGACGGCTAGAGGAGTTAGTACCGCAATTTTACACCTTGCTCAGTGAAGAAGTGTTGCCTATGGAGGGGGCGAACGGCTAATTGAGGAATTGAAAATCGGATGAAAGTTAAGCAGTTTTTCTACCCATTTCTCGGTAGCAATTTGATGCGACTGGGGTCAAGTGGAGTAAAATTGCTCAAGTCATCTGCTCAGCCTAGATTTGAGCCTTGGGGGCGTTGGCAATATAGTTTTGCGTTTAGATCAGCTAATCTATATTTCCCGATCTATTGGTCTGTAAGCAACTGAGTGTTATCGCTAGTTATGTTGTCATCTTGAGCGCTACTCCTTGTAACTGGTGTCAGCATCGACAAGGCAGCGATCGCCCCTTTAACCTGTGAAGGTTCCACCTCCAGGTAATTTTGCAGTTGCTCCAAGTTGCGGTGTCCGCTGATCTCCTGAATCACCCGTAAAGGGATGCCAGCATTGCTCATTAAAGTAAGTGCTGTGCGGCGGCAACTGTGAGTACTAGCTCCTTCAATATCTACCCTCTGACATGCTTGGCGAAAAATCAGCGATGCATAATCTTCATGCAAATGACCACGCTCCCAGCGACCACAAAAAAGATAGCCTTCGCGGTCTGCTTTGGGTTTGTAGAGTTTCAAGTAATGCCTTAAGTCATCTAATACGGAATGGCACTAAGAAAAGCTCTAAGCTATGCTCTGTAATCATTACAGGCATTGATGCCATTAAGCAGTCAAGGAGTAGCTGCGATCGCTATTTTTGTAGGTGCTGTGAAATGGGGGCAGTAAGGGTG